>JACCDZ010873370.1_pt1 | contig 50271 bp, 26 predicted proteins | sample 7449551 | NCBI WGS metagenome assembly JACCDZ01 (sample SAMN15323452, study PRJNA562643) | freshwater metagenome | isolation source: river surface water | place: USA:Blue River Watershed | collected 2017-08-18
TCTCAATGTGTCTACAAATTTCTCTTAATATTCTTACTTGTTGTTGTACAGGCGTAGTATTGTTGTTCCATTCTCCCACTTGCTCAAAACTTGGAACTTCAATAATTTCAATTGCAGCATAATCACCGCCTGTACCTAAGCTAGGATCTAGTGCTGCAACATATATACTATTTGGATTAATCTTTTTGTACCATCTAACTTGCCCCATTTTCATTAAAGGTTCTACTCCTTCGAGATCCGCAAGAGTTATACTGTTAATCAGCGTTTCGTCAAAGATTAAGAATTCACATTCGTGTTCACGCCTAAATCTTTCTTCTCCAATACGTGCTCTTTCAGTATTTGCCCATTCTTCGTCTCGATCTGGATGCTCGTTCCAGTGTGCTCTAAAAGGAAAGAAACCGTTACGACCTAATTCTTGTTCATTACCAAATTCGTCAAATCTTTTATTAGCTTCTTTCCAAATCATAGCAAACTGATCTTCATCTGAGTTAGGTGTAGAAGTGATAATAGCTTTACCACCAGTTGCTAGTGTAGGGGAAATAGAAGTCCAGAATTCTGTAGCAATGTTAGGTTCAACGAATGCAAATTCGTCAGCGTATAGTAATGAAAGAGATAAACCTCGACCAGTTGTAGGTGTAGTTGTCTGTGCTATAATACGACTACCATTATCAAATTCCAAGCTCTGTTTATTGTAGCTTTTTACGCCGCATCGAATATGATCTGGACATAGTTCGTACCCATAGCGGATACGTGACATAATTTCTTGAGCACCTGTATACTTGTGAGCTGCAACTAACACAGTTGAGTCGGGCACAAACATTGCATACCATAAAAGATAACCTGCGGCAGTTGTGGTCTTTCCTGTTTGTCGAGGCAGGAGGTTAACATTAAAACGATGATTATGATAACTGTCTATTAATCTTTTTTGATAAGGATAAGGATCATACAATAATTTTCCTTTTACAGGATGTTGTATATGAAAAAAGTTCTCTAAGAAATAATGAGGACCTGTAATAGGATCTTGACATTTCATTAAATCTTCGATGTCTTTTTCTGTCCACGTTTGCGTAGCAAAGGGCTTTTTAACTAAATTATCGTACTTATTGATAGCCATGCAAATATTTACCGAAAAAAATAGCCCCCGAAGGGGCTATTTGATAGCTCAAATATTAATTATATTTGTCGTGCTTGTCTCGAATGTTATCCATTTCTTTTTCACTCGCACCACGCTTACCTGCATCTGCAAGTGCTTTCATGCCTTTCTTACCATATTTTTCGTGTCCTTTAGCAGCACGACTCATGCCTTTTGTTTCTTCTTCATTTACAAATTTTCTATATTCGTCAAAAAGTTTTGATTCAAATGCCTTGAGAGGATCCATTGCTTCGTCTTTTTTCTTTTCTGGCATTGGATTTGAGCCGCTGCCCGGAGGAGTATAGTCAAAATCTCTTACTTTGTTGATAACATGTGCAAAGTCATTAGGATTGTAGTCTCTATTTTCTGGTTTTGGAGTGTTATCGTACTCTTCATTTTCGTCATCGTTACGAGCGTTTAGTTTGTCAGTTGTACTACCTTTGATTGGCTCGTCGCTTGTAACTTTTACAGGCATATCGGTTTTAATTTTTACTGGCTCGCCTGTTTTAATTTTCTTTACAATATCTGCTAGCTCGTCAGAACCGCTGTCATCCATACTATCAGGCTCGGCAGTTAGCGGACCAGTATCGGGTTTTTCTAGATCATGATCTTTCATGTCATGATCTCCGTCCATATCAACATCACCTAATGCTTTTAACATAGGGTCCATCGAAGGCATGCCCATAGCTGGACTTGGGGTGTCAGTCTTTGCTAACTCCATAATGCCACGCATCATACTTACGATTTCGCTAGCATTTCCAGCTGTCATATTAATGCTTGCAGGCATAGGCGGAGTACTTGGCATAGGTGATCCCATACCCATCATTCCGCACTCTGCAATTACAGATTCATTTAATTGTTTTTTAACACCACTTAGTGCCTTTAATTCGTCCATATTAGGCTCAGGAAGATTAATTTCAATTTCCTTACCCTCTGTTAATACAGTTGGCTTTTCAACGACAGGTGTAGGTGCTTTTTCAGTTCCGCCCACGCTGGCCAATTTTTTAAGTATGTCTAGCATTTCCATGTTTTATTTCCTTTATTGACCCGAGGTTGGGATTTTTTCACCACGCTGCTTGCGTCTTTCAGCTGCATCGGCGTTTAATTGTTTTAAGAAAGCAGTATTATATTTTTCACCGTAAAAATCATCCGAATTAGCATTTGGTGCTTCTTTATATTCGCTGTCATTTAACAATGCACCTGTACGTTTTTCTTGAGGTTGCTGGTAATCTTCAGTTGGTTCTAGTGGGCTACGCACAACCATATAGTTTTCATTGATGCCCATTTCAGCTGTTAGATATTTGTGTAGCTCATTAGCAGTAGTAGGATAACTTAATGTAACTTCATAAATGCTAACTTCTGCATTTTTAATTTTTGGAAAATCTAACGGTAATTGCTGAATAGGTGTTTTGCCTTTTTTGCTGAACTCAGCTACGCTGAAACGCTCTAGTAAGCCTTTCATTTTTGCTTCTGCTTCTGTGGTGCATTCCTGTGCGACTTTAATTCTAAAGTCGTATTTTTTAACTGATTCTGTTAGGTATTCTTTGAATGATCTCATAGCGGTTTTCCTATTCTTTATTTATCAAGATTTTTAAGTTTTGCAAGTAGGCTGTTACGATCTGTAATTAAAGTTCCTTCTGCTTGAATAGCATCAGTTGGAGCATCGCCGTTCTTTTTGTCTACAGCATACTTTTTAAGCTGTAGTTCTACCATCTTTAATTTTTTGTCTATTTTTGCACTTTTTGCAGTTATAGCAGCATTGAGCATATTTCCTGCTACTTCAAACATTCTAGCACCGTATCTTGCTTCTACGTTCATACCTAGATCCATTAGATCATCATAGGCTTTTTCTGCTTTATTTGCTAGAGCATCTAATTCAGCATCGCTAATATCTCCGAGGCCTTTAACTCGAGGAAGTGCTGCTGAAATTTTATCAAATTCTTCTAATTTTTCTTGCAAATTTAGAACTTGCTGTTCTTCAACTTGGTCTGCAGATAGGACAGGGTCTTCTTGTTCTGGTAAATTGAATAATTCTTCAAGTTTTTTAGTCATAACTATACTTATCGCTTTGAGCTTCCGTTGTGGAAAATATCTCTTTCGCTTACTACCCTAAATCTAATACCTCTTCCCTTACACCAAGCTGTTGCTGCTTCCCACTTCGCAAGGTTTTTAATATATTGTGCCTGATTGTACGGATTTTTGCCAACAGATTCACGAACGGCTTGATTGTTGGGTTTTATTTCTATAAGTTCTGCTTGTCTTTTTTGTTTTTTATCAGTGTAAACAATTAAAAAGTCGGGAACATAAACTGTGTTCTTTCCTGTTAGGGGATCTCTATAGGGAATCTTAACTGCTTCACTTGCCCACTGTTCTATAGCAGGGTTATTATCGCAAAAAAGCATAAATGTGTGTTCCCAACTAGAGCGATATATAGGATCATGAGATCCTACATATTTTTCTGGGTATTTTGGAACAAAGGTACCTTTAGCAGTATTTCTCATTAAGGTAAAATATTACGTTTAACAAAGTCAACGGGCGTTATTGCCTGAACAGTTCCTAGTACACTAGTTTTGTATCTATTAAAGTTAAGAACTTCTGCAACAAATTGACTTAGTTCTATTTTTCCTAATGAACGCATTGTATCTAATACGTTCATAGGATTAAAATTATCTCTCTTAGCTTGTATCATAATTGTTAAAGAAATACTTTCAGCAGATTCTTTGCTGAAACCGCTATTAGATAACAACCCTGTCATAGCTGTTAACGTATCGTTGTTTAGTTGCACATCGATATCATTGTACTGACTCAATACATTATTTGATGAGTCAGACAACGATTGACTTTTTTCTGTAGTTGGTAAGTTAGTATAAATCATGCGTAATAAGTTGTTGTTGAATCGTCCTCGTCGTCTTGTTCATAGACATTCGACTCGGCAATATTTAAATCTTCTTCTTCGCCAAACAATTCAGCATCGGTTAGATTAACAGTTTGTTCTGCTTCAGTATAAAGTACTTCAGCAAATTCTGCTTCTTCTTCAAGTTCTGCTAATTCTAAATCTTCTGCCTCGATGCTGGCCAAACTTGCTTCTAACTTTTCTGGATCTGTATAATCTAACGCATCAAATTCTGCGTATATAGAATCGAGTAGCTCTGGGTCGCCGTCTGCTGCGGCAATCCTTGCATCTAGTTCTTCTTTTAATGCTCTATTTTTTTCTATTTGAGCACCAATATCTGCTGCTAGTGCAGATTTTTCTGCACGAGCATTTGTTAATGCTGCAAGACCAAGTCCGGCACCTGCTGGTAACAGTCCACTAATAGCACCGCTAATCTTACTTGTTAATCCGCCAATGGCACTCGATATTCCAGAAGTTAGTCCTCCCAATGAAAACCCACTTCCTCCTGCTTGTGCTGACCTGGGGACTGCTGTAGTAGGCTGTTCTCCTGGTAATGTTGCAAGAGACAACCCTGCAGGGCTTTTTCCAGTTAATACATCAGGTAATTTACCTGTTCTTGCTACTTTATCTAAAATTCCATATCCTTCTGAAAGAATACTAGCTTTAGAAATATTTTTTGCATTTTTTATCAGTGCTGTAGCACCCCTGGCTGTTTTAAATAAACCTAACGGACTTGTATCTCCAGATCCGCCTAATACTTCTCCGATTCCTGGTATGATTCCTCCTGGTCCTAGAATGCTGTTATTTCCTCCACCGAAAACACTTAATGGTCCTGGAGTTGTGTCATAATGAATTGTAGCAAATCCTGCAGGATTATCTTTTTTAATTCTGCCAGTTCCGTATAAAACAGTTTCAAACTGAACAGACATGTTGTTTTCTAAAAGTTTAGATTGAGATTGATCTAATTTATCATGGCCAAAATCGGTTATAACAGGATTGACCAAAATAAAGGCAGTAAATTGTTGCCTATTCAATTGATATATTTCAATACTTCTAAAGAATGGATCAGTTTGACCATTGTTCATACCGTAATATGTACTTTCGTCAATAGTTGTTCCTATTTTCCTATATTTTGTATCTCCGTAACTGGCAGGAATTGATAGCCCCGATTGATTTATACCGTCAACAAAATAATAATTGTAATATGATTTCCACATACCTATAGTGGTATTATTGTGATCATCGTGAAATGTCATACTAACTGGCTGGTAATCAATTTTACTTTGAACAATTGTTTTTTTGTTGTACTGATTGATAGTTTCCGTTGCAATTCTATATTTTGGTAAGTCGACTGCTTTTACCAATAGACCTAATTCAGGTCCGTTTTTTTGTAAAAATTGTTCAATAATTGGATTGTTATTCCTATTGATATTGAAAACAACATAATATAAAAATCCAGATTTTGGTGCTAGTCTAAAATAATCATCAACATACAGTCTACTGGCATGTTGATAGTCTCTTAGCTGAGTAGGAGTATTTAGAGTCTGACTTAGAAAATTGGTAAATGCGTTAGCCATAATAATATTTAGCCGTAAAAAAAGCCCCTATCTGGGGCTTTTTTAATTTGGCTAGTATTAACCAGTAGCCAAGGAAGAAAGTGTTCTTCCCACTGTTGCTCCCAAGCCCACAGGTGAACCTGTTGGTCCAATCTGTAATGCATTGTCGTACTCTATAGTAAGTGCAATTTCCATTGGTGTGCTTTCTGAATATGCTAATTCGTTGTAGTTGACGCTCTGTAGGTAGCAACCATAAACTTCCCATGTCTCTAGAACATTTGCAGTCCAGTTTGCATTATCTCCGTTACCACCGTCTAACATTTCAATTCTTGTTAAGAACTTGTACTCTGCACCGCTCGCAGCACTAGCTTGTTCAAAGAAATCAAACTGTTTCTGTAGTTGTTCGCCAACAAGTCTAGTGACATTACCTTGTGCATCATCACGTAACACTAAGTTCATTGGTTGCCATGTGTGCTTGCCGGCATATTTGATCTGGCTATTGTACACATGAATTGTTTGATTTTCAAACTGTACTTGTGGTCTAGCGGCACTAACAACTTGCTTTGTTAATTCAGTTGTTGGTTTTGTAACACCAAAGTTTTCTAAAGATACACGGAAGCGATATTTCAACTTCGGCATCAATAGGCCTTGGACGGTGCTACTCTGTCCACCACCTGCTAGTGGAACTGTGAATCTGCTTAAACTTGCGATTGCCATTATATTTGCTCCTTGTCCTTATATTTACCTATTATAGTCCAGCCTGAATATCACCGGTATTTTTCAAGCGTAGTGGAATGTAAATGAATTCAACTGCCTTGACTGGTTCAACTGCGATATCTAACCATAGCTCAGAACGATCAATTCTTGTTGGTGTGTTATTTGTTTCATCACAGACAACTAAGAAGTCGTATAGTGCTCGTTGACCTACTAATTCTAATAGGAAACTTTCTGTTGCTTGTTTAATCTCATTACGAGTAATTCTATCATTTGGCTCAAACAAGAACGGTTTTACTAACAAGTTAAGTTGTCTACGTAGATAAGCAACTAAACGTGCTACGTTGATACGATCTAAAGCACTTGCATTTCTTGCACGAGTGTATTGACCAAAGTTAACTATTCCAGATCCAGGAATGGTTGCAATTGGATTGACTTTTACTCCTGCTAGAACATCGCGTAGACTCTGAGGTAAACTTGTTGTTTTAAACTCGCCTTCGCTTGTGATGTAGCCAACACTTGTTGCGTTATCAACGCCGCCTCGACGTGTACCTGCTGGTGCAAACCACTGGAATGCTTTTGCATCACTGTTAACAATGGTGCGTAGCATCATGTGACTTGGTGGAACAACGATCGAATTACCTAAATTGTCATTAGTAAATCCGCTTGGATAGAACATAGCCATGTACTCGTCATAGCTAACTGCCCCATCTTCGCTATTATCAAACGCAAGTGCAGTATTCATACCCCAGTTGTTTAGGACAGTTCCGTTAGGTTGTAATCTAAATGGTGTATCGCCTACAACAAACGCTGTCAATCCACGATCGGTGTTGAATGCAATCATGTTTTGAATAGCCTCTGGATAACCTGGGCAAGCAATTAAGTTGAATACAACAGTATCAGTATCTCTTGCAGCCTGATTGCTGTCAATCAATCCTTTTAGAGATTCAACTACAAAACCACGTTGTGCATGACGACCAAAACTTCCTTGACCTGTAGGTTGATTTGGACTTACGGTAATCCAACGATTAGCTACATAAGCTGTTGTACTGTTCGAACCGTCCATTTGCTCATCGTTATAACGAGGATTCTTACCGTCGTTAGCATTAATGTTGATGTGTTCAGAAACATACTTCTTAACATTAAAACCGCTTCGGCGTAGATTCCATAACTTCATACCACGTGGATACAATGCTGGATCTGGTGCATCTGGATCTAGATAGTCGCTGCTTAATAGATCAACAATATCGGCCATTTCATCTGTAGTTCCTGCTGTGCTCCAACGAGCGTCAGCAAACAACCAACCAGTAGGTGTTGTCTGATCTGTAGTATCTTGTGCTACCCACTTTCCGCCAGATCGTACATAAATTGCTTTACCGTACTCACTGATATCTGCGGTGCTGATCCAGATATCGTTGTCTACTAAAGGATCACCGTTACTTTGTGTTAGAGGTGCAACACTTGCTACAATAGGTCCAGCTGGATCTGTTAAAGGATATACATTTCTGTAGCCTTTCCATGTTGTTCCGTTATGGACCATAATGTCAACTTCGTCAACTACGGAATTATACCATAACTGTCCTTCTGCAGGATCAGTAAACGGAATCTGTGCCTTAGCTTCATAAACTAAAGGCTTCCAGTTACTTGCAAAGAATGTAATATCTCTGCTATCGAAAGAAGCTTTTGCATACAAGTTCTTTGTACCACTTTCTAAACCAGTAGTACTATTTCTACTCCATGCAGCAAATCCTAAGACAGAAGTTAGAGGACTTCCTGTACCATTCTTAAGATTAATCTGTCCTCCGCGGCTGTGTTGAATTGTTAGACTTGTTGCAGCACCGCTAGCATTTGTACTTGCTACACTTGCTGTTACATATGTCATGTTCAATGCATTGATCTTGCTGACAATTGTATCAATTGTATCGCCTGCAACTAAGTTAACTGTATACGCAGAACTATAGTTTGCATTACCGTTAGTAGAAGTTGCTAGTCCTTCGTAGATAACAAAATTAGATGTTGTTGTAACTGTTCCTGTAGTTGCAACACTGGTAATTTTTGTAGCACCAGATGCATTTCTTCTGTATGCTTTGAAAGACACAACTTGAGGACTTACAGTTGATGTTGTAGATCCACTTCCCATAGAGAAGTTTTGTTGAATATAAATTCTTCCAACTGGAATATCTCCAGTTGGATCAATAGTGTTAATTGCTGTTTGATGCTCGTCAAAAATGCTTGTATTCTGTAGGCTAAAAGCACCTTGTGATTCGCTATATAATTTTACATACCAATCAGCACCACTGTTTGGATTTGTTGTTTTGATGTATACTGAACCTGTTGGATTATCACCAAAGTCTGGATACTTTGTGTGAGGTGCTTGATACAATGTAACTCCGTTATATGTGCCAGCAGGTAGACCAATTGCAGTTAGCATAACTGCCAATCCGGTACCTTCTTGAATTCTAATTTTACCATCAGCAGTTGTGCCATCAGATTTAGCAGTAGCATCTGCAAATAGTTCTAAGAAACCACCAGCATTTACTCGGCAACCAACACCATGTGTTCTCATTGTAGCGTTAATGTTTGCTGCAAGTGCGGCAAATGTTGATCCGCTAAGAGTAACTGTTTGTCCGTTGACAACTAGTGTATTACCGTTATAGGCTGTTAGTGTAGGATTTGATACAGTTGAAACTACTACTGGGTGACTGGTCTTCCAAGAAGAACTTGCAAAAGTTGCAGAACTGTTGAAGTTTTGTTCAACATCTGTTCCTACAACTACCCAGTTTCCGCTAGAGTTTTTATACCACAATGTGTTAGCATTTTCGCTAGTAACTACAATAGCGTATTGGCCGTTAGAACCAAAACTTGGTTTTGGTGTAACTCCTAGTCCGCTAACTGTTGCAGTTGCATAATTTTCATTGTCTATGACTAGTGGAACTTTATTTGTAAAACTGTCGCTTGTAGTGTTCCATTCAAATACACCCCATTTGGTATTAGAAGTGTCAATCCAATATGTACCGTCAACTGGGTCTCCAACTGGAGCCGAACTTGAAGCAGTTAGTTGACTTAAATCTAAGTCAGCACGAACAACGTATGCACGGGAGCTTACACCAAGTACAGAGTATGCAGCTTGTAGGCCATACTCATTTTGTTCTCCTCCGTGAATTGGATTTCCGCTAGCATCTTGATAGAACAAGGGAGTACCAAAAGTATCTGTTAAATCACGCTGACTAGTGATTAAATAAACTCGTCCAGCATTCTCAGGTAGTGTACCCGGTGCTGTACCTGTGCCGCTAGCATTTTGTTTGTTGGCAGCAGTTGCAACAAAGATCATTGGTACAGTAGACGGTGCTGCTGGTAGATAAAAACTTTCGTCAATAACGCTTACTTGTACGCCTGGTGAATTTAAAGCCATTTGCTAATCTCCCATAAATGGTTTTCTTTCGTATATTTAGTGGGAATGGCTAGAAAATACCGAGTTAAATACAGGATAAAAGGGCACAAAAAGGGCGGTGTATGAGAGATCTTTGCAAAAAATGTCAGAGAAGACCTGTAGCGATTAACTATCGTAAAGAAAACAGAATATTCTACAGGTCAACATGTGACCATTGTTCTAGAAATTACAAAAGTTCTAAGCCTTCCTGGATTACTAGTGGATATAAAAAGAAAGCCGCATGTGATAGATGCGGCTTTAAAGGAGAGGACTTAGAACAGTTCGATGTTTATCACATTGACGGAGATTTAATTAACTGTAAGTACTCTAACCTAAAAACTGTCTGTGCTAATTGTCAAAGATTGTTGCACAAACTTAAACTACCGTGGCGTCGTGGTGATTTGACACCAGATTTTTAATTTGCTCAAATAGATCGTCAATGGTTGTATCATTAAAGACGGTATAGTCAATATCACCGCCAACCCAAGCTGTTTCGCTAGCATGAATGTTTAGTTTTTTAAGTCGTTCTGTGCTAATTAGCCAGCTCATATTACCCCTGCCTTCGTTGGAATTTACGGCATCTTGATACCATTCGGGATCTTCACCTCGTTTAATCCGAACTACAATACCCCCTGCATTATGTATGGCTTTGATTTCGTTAGGAAATCGAACATCGCTAATAACGATATTATCTTTAGTTTTACGCATCTTGTTCTCAAGGCTAGCAATCCAAATGTCGTCGTGAAAGCCGTTACGACAAACTTCTGTGCCCCAAAGTTGCAACATTAGCCTCGGAGTAAGATTAGGCATGTCTAATCTTTTTGCCCACCATTCGTCGACTTGCTCTCGCCAGGCCCTTGCTTCAGCAGTTCTTCCTTCTAATAGAACTCTATCCCATCCAAAAACACAGGCCACTGCATCTTTAAGTGTATTTGCAAAAGAATCTCGTCGATAACCGTGAAAATTAACTAGATAATCTGCGGCAGTATCCTTGCCTGACCCAATAAAACCAACGAAGCCAACAATCATAAGTATCCCCCAACGTGATACTATAATTTACATTAGCCTATGACAAAAGTCAACGGAGTTTGGTTATCTTTATAGTTGATTAAGTCTTGCTCTAGTGCGTCCATTTCAGCCTTACCTTCGCTTTTTAGAGCAGTTCCGTTTAGACTAGTTCCGCCCTGCGGACTAGCAATTTGACCAAATTTTTCACGGGCTTCCCCTAGCATGACCTTGCAATTTGCTAGTGCATAGTCCTTAATCCATATACCTGCATAAGGATCTTGCATGATAATGAAATCAGGCTTCTGGTTATACATCCAAAGTAGGACATTTTCTTCGCCCCTAGGACGTTGTGTGATACGTAGACGCTTGGTAGTAGGGTTCCAGTCAAAGTTGATGTAGCTACCAAACATTTTACCAACTTCTTTCTGGTAGCTGGCAAACATATAGTAGGTTGCAATACCGCCCATTTGTGTGCTGGCCATTAGATACATGTTAGTATAAGCTAGGTTAAAAGGCTCAAACAGCGTTCCGCCGTCGCCCCCTCCTGTTCTAGATCCTACACTTCTACGGAAAATTTGACGAACCTGCATAACTTCTGGTGCAAGAATATAGTCGTTAACATCAGTTTGTAGCGTTAAAAAACCAAAACTTTCTTCTACAGCATTACTACTGCGTTGACGATATTTTGCTAGAGCACGGTCTATAGCAATATTGTAGTGCTTGGCGTCGAGTTCGACATCGATCATTCCGTCACCTAGCATTGTGCGGACATATTCAACTACATTTTGCTTCTGGGTGTCAAGTTCGTTCATAACGATATTTAGCCAATAAATACACTACTATGCCAAGACTATCCCTTTACCGCCCAGAAAAAGGCAACGATTTCCGTATGCTTGATCGTGTTATTAACGAACAATTTCAAGTAGGCGGCACTGATATTGTTATTCACAAATATCTAGGACCTGCAGACCCTGCGGAAGGAGAGTCTACGCCTACTACTCCTGTAAACAGTAATCCTATTCCTGAGCTAGGAATTCAAGACGTATTGTTTATGGAAAATAGAGACAGAAAATATGAAAAAGATGTATATGTTGCCCGTGGCATCTATACCATGCAAGACCTAGATTTTAATCTACAACAGTTTGGTTTCTTTTTAACCAACGATAATATTATGATTACTTTTCACCTAAGAGGTATAGTAGAACTTTTAGGTAGAAAAATTATGGCAGGGGATGTTTTAGAACTACCACACTTAAAAGACGAATATGCGTTAGGAGATGACCTAGTTGCACTGAAAAGATTTTATGTTGTTACTGATGTTGTTCGTCCTGCTACAGGATATAGTCAAACTTGGTATCCTCATTTAGTAAGAGCTAAATGCGAACCTCTAGTTGACGGTCAAGAATATAAAGAAATTCTTGATCAGGATAGTGGCGATGGAGAGAACAGTCTACGAGACATACTATCTACTTACAACCAAAATATTGCAATTAATAATCAAATTATTGCACAGGCTGAAGAAGATGCAGGTCTAAGCGGTTACGACACTAGTCATTTCTATATTTTGCCTTTGAAAGAAGATAATCAAACATTAGATTTGAGAGATACAACCGATACAGATGTGGATGCAAGTTATGAAGGCACGGCTGCTGATGCAAGCTCTATATATGTAACTCCAAATAAAGATGTTTACATTTCTATGTATCAAGGTGACGGGAAGCCGCCTAACGGTGCTCCTTATACCTTTGGAATTGAATTTCCATTTAATGCAGGAATAGGTGCATACCATCTAAGAACAGATTATCTACCTAACAGACTTTTTAGATTCAACGGTAGTAGTTGGGAGTATGTTGAAAGTAGTGTTAGAATGACTATGACTAACAAACCTGTTACTGGTGTACCTGCACCTGACGCACAAACACGACATACACAAATTGGAAGTTTTATAAACAATAATAATACTGCTACAATAGCAGGTAAAGTGATAGAAGAAAGACAAAGTTTAAGCAAAGCCTTAAAGAAACGTCAAGGACCTGAGGCAGATTTATAATGAGCATTAAAGGCAAAAATTAATGGAACATTTTTACGACGGGCAAATTCGCCGATACATTACACAGTTTATTAGGTTAATGAGCAACTTTACCTATAAAGATTCTCGCGGAAATTTAGTACAGGTACCTGTAAGATACGGAGATATGTCTAGACAAGTTGCAGGTGTAATGAAAAAGAACAGTGAAAATATCATAAACTCTGCACCCTTTATTGCCTGTTATATTAAGAGCTTGGATTTAGCTAGAGACAGACTACAGGATCCTACATTTGTTGGTAAGATGCATATTAGAGAGCGTCAGTTTGGATATACAGACGAAAATCCTAACAGCCCCACTTATGGTCAAACTATACAGGACTATGCCAATGTTCAGGGAGAGAACTATACGATTGAAAGATTAATGCCTGCCCCTTATAACCTACAATTAGTTGCAGATATATGGAGTACAAACACAGAGCAAAAACTACAAATTCTAGAACAGATATTGGTATTATTTCGACCAGCAATGGAAATACAAACTACCAGCAACTATATAGATTGGACCAGTTTAAGTTACTTAGAGTTAACAGGCACTAATTGGTCCAGTCGACAAATTCCACAAGGAACAGAAAACGATATTGATATATCTTCACTAACATTTTTAACTCCTATTTGGTTGAGTCCTCCTGCTAAGGTTAAAAAGTTAGGTATTATTACAAAAATTATTGCAAATATTTTTGCTGAAGAACCTGGTACTTCTTCAATGGGTCCCGAATTTAGTTTTAATAATCCCGTATCTCAACTTATAGTTACTCCTGGCAATTTTTCTATTTTGCTTGCAGATAACACTGCAAAATTAATGGCGTCAACAGAAACTTTATCAGGAGACGAGTTTGATAAGATTCCTGTTAAAAACGGAGTAAAAATTAATTGGAATACTTTATTAGATCTATATCCTGGAAAATTTAGAAATGGGCTTAGCCGTATAGAAATAGTAAAGCCCGATGGTGGGAAAATTATTGGATATCTCAGCATGAATCCATTTAATCAAGACGAGATGGATGTTTTGAATATTCAATTTGACGGTGAAACTTTACTTAACACGCCAATCCCCAACTTAACAAATACCATAACAAGAGGAACAATTAATGCTATTATTAACCCCAAGACATTTAATCCTGGAACTCCGTCGGCAGATGTGAGATATCTAATATTAGAAGATATTAACGCAGACAACATTGACGGTCCAACAGCTTGGTTGAATGGTGACGGTTCTGACTTTTCTGCAAAGGCCAATGACATTATTCAATGGGATGGAAGTCAGTGGAATGTAATTTTCAATTCATCAACAGAGACAGATTTAACATACATAACTAATTCGTACACAGGGGTGCAGTACAAATGGGACGGAGAGCAATGGTCTAAGAGCATTGACGGTATGTACTATCCCGGAGAATGGCGTTTAGTTTTATGAACAACAAAGATATAGTTTGCAGCGGTGGTTTATTTTTTGCTAGAGATACTCAACGGTTTTTGTTCTTGTTAAGGAATCAGGGAAAGACCGCAGGGACTTGGGGAATTGTTGGTGGTAAAAAAGAAGATACCGACTTAACTGCTTACTCTGCACTAGAAAGAGAAATTCAAGAAGAAATAGGTGTTGCACCTAAAATCAAAAAAACTATTCCGTTAGAATTATTTACAAGTGAAGATCAGAGATTTTTCTTTAACACGTACATTTTAATTGTAGATAAAGAATTTATTCCTACGCTAAACGAAGAACATGTAGGATATGCCTGGTGTAATTTAAATCAATGGCCTAAGCCGTTGCATCAAGGAGTTAAAAGAAGTCTTTCAAATAAGACCAACAGGACAAAGATAGAATTACTTATTGATATAGTAAGTTAATTACCAAGGTTTGTTTAGCTGAATAGAAGTTGGAGTTTTTTGAAGTTCAATTTGATCAACTAGATTTTGCTTTAGATCGGTAAGTTGTTCTTCCCCTAGTGCAGATTCTACCCATTCTTGAACAACAGATTGTGTGATAAGATTGAATCGTTTAAATCCCTCTTGATCTGGCTCTCCCAGTCCAACATTACCAAAATATTGAGTACCATGCCCCTCGCCATCGGTAGCTGATAAAATGTATTCTACATTATAGACAACGTTGTCCATTCCGTTTAAAGTAGGATGTGCAGAAAATCTTGGGAATTCCCAAGTAAATGTTATTCCCGGAAAAGGATTAGGTGCTGCTTCTAAGTTGTCTTCGGTAATCATATTCTTATTTATCTCCAATGCGGGCCTTCGTACCAACCTGCTAAACTATATCTAACTCCGCTGGTTACGGGAGTAACTTCGTGAAAAATTATACTAGGAAATACACAAACAGTACCTTGAGTACGTATATTTTCAGCTTTTGGTAAATTTCCTACGTCTAAAAATTGTAGATCTCCGCCTTCATAACTAGAAGGATCGCTTAATTGAACTGTAATGCTTAGTTTTCTTTGAGTTCTTAAGGGTGCTATAAAAACATCTTGGTGTCTTTTATAAAATCCTTGATTAGAACTATCATAGGTAGCAAACTGTATAGCAGGAAGAAAGTTATAGTCGACTTGAAACCATTCTTCATTTGCCTGTGCGACTAACTTATCTAGTTCATTAAACAGATAATTCCATGCACTGTTTCTAGTTATTGCTCGTATTGTACTTCTACGCCAATCTTGATCAACGCGATCGCTAGAGGCACCTAGCTTACCTGCTTCTTCAGGTAGTTTAAGTGCTTCTTGTATTATTTGATTGCATTGATCGGGCGTAAAATAATTCTTTATATATGCCCACTCACCTATCATGGATTGTTAGGATCTGGTGTTGCGTCTTGTTTTGCGGCAGCAGCGGCTATTTGATCAGCAACAGTTACGCTAGTTGCTGTTGTACCCATAAACGAAATTGATGTTGTTCCTGGATTTAGATCACGTTCAATTACAGCTACTGGAACAGTAGCTTTGACCCAGTCTATTACATGCTGTTTAGTTACATTTTCTGCAGAAATAAAATTATTAGGATCAACGTTTGGATCTAGTTCAATGACACCAATTTGACTTTTAGTATTGCCGTTATCGGCTGTTGCAGTACATTTCCATACTACACGAAATACTACATTCTGATTTCCACCGTGAGAATCTAAAAGATCTACGGTTTCGATGTCCCAATCATAGGTTGTTGCCATTGTTTTTCTCCGCTGCTAAACACATATTTATTCTTTTCCCGGGCCCATTGCACCCTGGCCTGCTGCGGCTTGTTGTTGCTCTTGCAGTTGTGGTGCAACTTGTGCTCTAATACTGTCAACTACAGCAAAACACTGTTCGTAAGGCAATTTTCCTAAACCAGCCATAATTGTGTTTAGCTCGTTCATATCTAAAGAAAGATTAATTTTGTTCATATAATGCTCCGTTAAGGCAGAATATTTATTTTAAGATCCCGGAGGAGGATCATAATCTGAGCTTCCCGGAAGTGCTGTTACATTTTGAACTGCTGTTGGACTCGCTGGAAGTCCTTTTGTGGGATCCCAAGGAAGACCGGGTTGTGCAATATGTTGCTCGTCTATCTTTTTTTGAATTTTAGAATTTACGTGCCGCTCATATTCTCCAGTTACTACTGACTGTATCCAGCCTAGTACAATTTCTTCAGTTAATTCTTCATACGGTATAAATTGTCCAGGAGCAACTCCCGCTGAAGTAAAAGGGGTTGCACCCTCAAATTCTCCAGTATGTCCGTGTTCGTCAGTACCTATTTTTTTCCAATACGTCTGAACAACGGCATTTTCGTTATCGCCTTCAGTTTTTGTTTTCAGAGCTTTGACTTCCCAAGTATATGTAATTGCCATTATTAATCCTCAATTGCATCACTATAATAACTGGTTGTTTTTAGAAAATCATAGGCCTGTTCGATTACTGTTTTGGTAGAATTCATATCAACAGTCATCCAAAGGTTAGTTTCAGTTTTTGTTTCGGCACGTAAGTCTGCAGGAATATCTGTAGGATAAACACCTATATGTGCAATAGGTAGTTTTCCGGCATCCCTTGCTGCTTTATTATAAAATACTTGAATGCAAACACGACCGTAATATCCTTTTTTCCACATCCAGTCTGGTGCGTTGTCTGGTCTAACACCTCCTGGATCAGGAACATCAACTGGAATTTTATGAGTAATAACTTCACTAACTACATGATATGCATCATTGGCTTCGATTCCATTAGCTAGTTCGTATCTTTTAATTAGAGCCATTTAATTTACCTTTTAATTCTTCAATTTCCGCTTTTAAATCCTTAATAGCCTGAATTAAGTACGGAGTAATTTTATCATATTTAACAGTTAAGAAACTTTCAAGAGTAGAATTTTTACCTGCACTTCTTCCAGACTTATTTTCAGCAACAGCAATTGGTAAAATTTCCTGTACTTCTTGTGCAATTAGAGAAATTTCTTCCGAACCAGGTACTACTTCGATAACAGGACTCAATTCTTTGACATTTGTTTTCCAATTAAATCGACTTGGAACTAATTTATCAATTAGATCTATACCTTCACCTCTTACTAGGGGTTTGATGTTTTCTTTTAATCTTCTGTCAGACCAATAAGCTGTAATTTCCCCCGGTGCATAAAAGTTTCCACCGCTGTGATAAAATCTCCAACCTACGCCAGAACGATGAATACCTCCATCACCGTCATTCATCATTAGGGTAGATCCGGATGCTGCATAAATTCCGTGCCAGCCATTCCTTGTTCCGTCAATACGCCAAGAACCGTAATCACCATTATTTGGATAAATGTGAGCACTGTTTGTGCTGGAATAGATGCCCTGATGCCCCGAAACATTAACCCAACGGTCCATATAGATATAATTAGAGCTACCGTTAACCTGCATAACTCGACTACTCATATCGTAATCAGTGAAGAATCTCATTCCTTCGTAGCTTGGGTTAGCACCAAAGTCAATTCCCGTGTGGAATGCGATTCTTAAATCAGGATATGGGAAAGACCAGCCGCCGCTTTCTCTGTAGACTCTGTAGGCAGTACTTTGATCATTGCTGAATGCAACACCAAATGGATGGTCTACAGATACATCATAGTTATTTCTTAGGTAGAATGTACCAATACCCCACATTCTAGACCATGTGTTCATATCTACATAGTAACTGGTATCATCTCTCGAATAACCAATATACCAGCGAGCATCGTCCATGTAGGTAACACGGTATAGTTCCATGTTAGCATTACCGTATTCAATACGGATTTGCCAGTTGCCCGAACTGTTGAGCATACCAAAGCCGCTGCCGTCCCAGTAGCCTGCGTAGCCTCTTAGATCGCTTTCGTAGTTGTTGTAGAACACAATACCACCGTAAGCGTAGCCGCCGCCTGCAGACTTCCAGTAGCCGCTGTTACTGTACCAATGCATTGCACGGTTTTGGTTGTATAAACCTTGTCCGCTGTTATTGTTACGGAACCAGCCGTTGGCATAGATGTCTCCAAACGTTGGGCTAGAACCGCTGGTTACAAATCCAGGACCGTTACTTAACTGACTTAGGTTAGTTAAGTTACCACTGTCCCAAATTGATCTCCATACATACCAGCTGTTATCCCAACCTGTTCTGTATCGCAGTCCATCACCGTTACTTGCAGTATGAGAACGATACAGTTGATAGTTGTGGTTATCACCACGCATGAATTCTACAGTACCGTAACTGTAGTTTCCAGGACCGTTAGTCCAAGTTGTTCCGTTATTAATCTGGTAATAGCCCATTTCTTGGACAGCATCACCCCAGCTGTTCCAATCAGTTGCACTACCTACAGTACCGTAATACCTCATGTAGCCAGATGAAATACCTCCAGCTGTAATGAATCCCGGACCGTTGGTTAACTGACTTAGGTTAGTTAAGTTGCCGCTGTCCCACATGGTGTACTGTGTACCACCGCCATATGTACTGCGGTTAATATAAGCAGTACCGTTTGACCATCTCCACTGCCATCCGTAGCTATTGTTATGGAATCCAGTAACATCACTGTTCATCATCAGGTTAGGATTACCAGCTCCGTTGCCCGGAAACTCCATGCCAGACCAGCCGTTACGTGTTCCTAATACTCTCCAAGAGCCATAACTAGCATCGTTAGGATAGAAGTGTGCATTGTTTAACGTACTGTATAATCCATGGTGACCTGTTGTCTGCAACCATGTGTCTAATTGGTAATATGAGTTGCCAAACTTGCCTAAGAATCCTGGTCCGTTGGTCAACTGACTTAGGTTTGTAAGTCCGTTGGTACCACCGTTCATCCAGAATCTACGCCATGTACCATAGCTTCCGTTGTTTACAGTTCTACCTTCAAAGTCAGCATCATTAAAGAAACTATGAGCAATCTGACCTTGATAGTTGTTACCAGTATTGGTATGTCTAATTACAATAGCATGGTGCCATTCAGCTGCCGGGTTTCCTGCACTGCTACTGTTATAGAAACCAGAATTTAATGCCTGTGTCAATCCAGGACTTGTGCTAACATCAGTAGTTTTTGTACTGTTATCACCGTAGACAAATCTTGTCCAGTTAATTCCACCTAAGTTATCAACGCTGCCAGAACTGGTAATAAATCCAGGTCCGTTAGTTAGTTGACTTAGGTTGGTTAAGTTACCACTGTCCCAGTTAGTGAACGCACTACCTCTTGTGTAGATAGGACGTCCGCTATAGTAGTTTAGATATAGATCGTAACCGTTAGCCGCATCAATGTGTAGATTACCGTTTGTGGCTGCTACAGTAGAACGTGTACTATCTGTGCGACCATTGCCGCCAATAATAAGATCAGCACCCCAAGTACTGTTTGGACCTAGATAAATTCTGCTATCGCCCTGGAATCTACTATCGCCACTAACATGAAGTCTTGCAAGAGGATCGTTAACGTTAATTCCAACAAAACCGTCAACTGGATCTATAGTCATTCTTTCAACTGGCAAGTCTGTTCCTGCACCAGTTGTTCCTGTTCCTGGTTTAGTTGCAAATACTAAGAAACTTCTTTCACTTCCTGCGGTATCGTGTAATCTTAGGCCAACCCATGCATGTGGTGAAATATTATAGCTCGTACTGTCAGAATTTAAAGTACCTCCGCTATAGTTTAATAAATGGTTAAAGGCAATACCACCGTAATAATTATTAGCTGTACTGTTTCTTTGCACCGATGGGCCAACTTGTAGTGCATATGTTGAAGCAGCAATTGTTGACGCACCTGCTCCGCTTGCATGGAACATGTGGCTACCGCCTCTAAAGTCTATAGGACTAGTGTAATATGCTGCAATGTATCCAGGACCATTAGTTAATTGACTTAGGTTTGTTAGACTATATGTTGAGTGTAGTCTTGCAATTGCAATAGGGCCGTTTTCAACAGTATCAAACGCAGTGACAAATGTCACAGACCAATCATCATTCCAATCTGTGTTTGTAAATGCGTTATATCCTGCTTGGAATTCTGTAATAAAAATTTGAGGGTACGACCAGCTAGTATTTGTTTCGCCTATCCAAACACAGTTTCTTGTGCCGTCGTGGCCAAACCTTACATTCAAATCGCCGCCGCCATGAGTACTTTGGGTAGCAAACATGTTATACCAGCCGCCTGGTCCGTAGTTATAACCACCCAATTCTATCGTTCTACTTGTTCCTGCATTTCCGCCTGCGTATTCGTAAATTTTTACGGTCATACGCATCATTGTACTTGTGCGGAATTGAGGTAATCTAATTTTAACAGCACCTGTTAATGTGCTAGAACCAGTTGTAAAAGAACCCCCGCCCGGGGCAAATACTTTTAATCCACCGTTATTGTCAGCTAAACCTCCGTTAGTAGTTAAAACATATTGGAATGTTGCTGCACCACCACCCGTTACGAAGCCAGGACCGTTGCTTAATTGGTTAATATTAGTAAGATTTCCGGCATGCCAAATAACATTTGAACCTACATACGGATTGTAACCAAAAGTAGTACGACCGGTACTGACATTGATATCTAGGGCGGCGTCGCTTCTAACTGCCACAGAGCCAGTAAAGCCGTTGCGTAGAATACCAAACCAGTCAACATAACCTGCACCGCCTAAACGACCTACAAACCATGCTGTAGTTGAATCGGCAACTGTTGGGAAAAGTACTGCTGCATAACCACCAGATGACGGATTAATCCTAATACCTTCACTCCAGTTACTGCCTGATGGATTAATTGTAAGTGTTGGTGTTGTACCGGTACCGCCACTTAATATACTACCACTTGATTTCCAAGTTGCAAAATCTGTTACAGTTCCGCCGTTTGTTGTCCAAACGTTGCCATTACCAAAGTAAAGTGTTCCGTTGGCTGCACGAATAACGCTAGGATTGTTTGCACCACTGCTGTCTTGGTTTCCCATTAACAGTCGTTGCTCTCCGCCTGTATTGGTTATACGGAAATAATCTTGTACTGCACCGGTACCTGTTACATCAAGTGTAAATGTAGGTGCGGTGGTGCTACCAACTCTAAGTTTTCCTCCACCACCGGCGGCATATACATCACCATTTACATAATAGTTTAAGTAAACGCCTTTTCCAGAAGTAGAACCATCAATTATGATTTGTCCTTCTCCGTAACCTTTGATGTTTGGATTTCCACCAACCCTATCTAGATAAAGTATATCAGTTCTTTGATCAGTTGCATCATAAACGGCTGCACTAGCCACATACCAAGTTAAAGGAGTTCCGCTTGTAGGTGCTGGGCTACCTGTGACATAGAAGAAATGTGTTGAGCTGAATGTTCCAGAATTTCCGCAAATTACAACATAAACGTAATCTTCCCACTTACCTGTTCCAACATTATTTGTTGCCCAATAGTTTTGATTACCCGTTCCCATTGAGTTGGAAGCAAAAGTTAGTGTGTATCCTACTGGCAATAATGCCTTAAATCTAGCAACTAAAATTGCATTGGCTCTAGTTGCTACACCAAAATAGAATCCACCGTATCCTGGACTTTGACCGCTACCAGTGTGTTGTATCTGTAGAACATATCCGCTGCTGGTAGGAGTTCCTGTAGGTGCGGTAATACGTGTAACCGTAGTTTGACCCGACCCGTTATTATCGTAAACACTTATATTGTTTGTAGTAGATAAAAAGTTTTCGTCTAGATAATTAGGATGTTTTTTACCAGGTGCACCTAGTGCATGGAAAGACATTGTTGTGCCGCCAGAGCCGGCAGCAGAATCGTTGTGTTCCCAGTTAGTCTTTCCGTCAAATCTTAGGGCACCACCAATGTTTAAATTTGTTCCGTCAAAAGTTAAATTATTACTACCTGCAAAAGCGTTACTGCTGTCTTTATAAACAACTTGATTGGCTGCTGCTGCACCGATACCTGCACCTGCTTGACCGGTAGCACCAATTTCTCCCATTGCAGCAAATGCCACATTTGTTAATGCTATTCCTGTTGTTTGGAACGAAGAATCAAAATGAAGATCTGTTGTATTAATTACTCGAGCAGTTGTTCTTAGAAGTGTATTATTTTGATAATATCTAACGTTTCCGCCGTCATAGGTAATAGTAAAGATATCAGATGTTGTATAGGTGCCGCCTGTAAAGACAGAACTTCCACTTTCGTAGATAACAATTGTACCAGCATTAAAATAAAATGCGTAATCAATACTTCCAAAACTTGCATCAGCCGCAGGATCACCATTTAGGCCAAACATTGCACGACCGCTAGTATTGTTAACACTAGCACTGGTCATTGCACCTCTAATAAATCCTTCAGCTGAATAAACTTGTGCGTCCCAGCTTCCGTTTACGCCGCCTGACTTTGTAAAAGTTGTATAATTTGTGCTGCTGATTCCTGCACCAATAACAGGGGTCCATGCACCTGCACCTGTGATACCAGTTGATCCAGTAGGACCTGTTGCACCTGTTGCACCTGTTGCACCACCTTGTCCAATTGGGCCAGTGGCACCCGTAGCACCTGTTAAACCTGTAGCACCGGTAGCACCAGTAGATCCTATATTACCAGTAGCACCAGTAGAGCCTATTGCACCTGTGCCTCCGTTAGCACCAGCAGGTCCAGTAGGTCCAGTTGCACCTGTAGATCCTTGATTACCTGTTTGTCCAGTTGCACCAGTTGCACCAGTGCCACCGCCGGATCCCTGAAGGCCAGTTGCACCTGTAGGTCCAGTTGCACCCTGAGGTCCAGTTGCACCAGTTGATCCATATATACCAGTAACATCAATGGTCCAGTTAGCGTAAGGACCTGCACCAGACGTGCCGCCAACATAATCAACGTTTACAGTTATTGCTAATCCAACAATAGCTGTAATATTACCTTCCATGAAGTTTGTAGGAATAGCAGGATAAACTACTCTTACACGCATACCTACAGAGAATGCATTAGTTTTATTAACTGTCCATGTCTTACTTCCAGTTGAATTAGTATTAGAAGTTGAGCTGGTTACATCATAACCCAAACCAGTTGCACCAGTAGCACCAACACTACCTGCTGATCCAGCAGCACCAGTTGCACCAATTTCTCCAGTAGCACCTGTTCCGCCTTGTGGTCCTGTAGAACCTGTAGCACCAGTAAATCCTGTAGCACCAGTAGCACCAGTTGAACCAGCTTGACCTACACTTCCTGCTGGTCCTGTAGCACCGGCTGGGCCTGTAGCACCTGTAGCACCTCTAGGACCCGTAGCACCTTCTCCGCCGGTGGCACCTTGTTGTCCGGTGGCACCTGTTGCACCTGTAAATCCAGTAGCACCAGTAGATCCTTGATTACCGGGGCCCCCTGCTGCACCGCTGGCACCTTGCGGACCAGTAGCACCTGTAGCACCCGGAAAACCTGTGGCACCTTGCGGACCTGTTGCACCTGTAGCACCCCTTAAACCAGTAGCACCCGTTGTACCTTGTTGTCCAGTAGCACCTGTGGCACCGGTAGAACCTTCTGGGCCTGTAGCACCTGTACCGCCACCCTGACCGCCAGCACCGGCAGGTCCTGTAGCACCTGTAGGTCCTGTAGCACCTGTGGCACCCGTAGGTCCAGTAGCACCTGTAGCACCTCGAGGTCCTGTAGCACCTGTTGAACCAGTAGAGCCTATTGGTCCGGTAGCACCAGTAGAACCTTGTAAACCAGTAGCTCCTGTTGCACCCGTTGCTCCTGTAGCTCCAATTGGGCCAGTAGACCCTGTTGCACCGTCAAGACCAGAAACACCACTAGCACCCGTTCCTGGGGGAATAAATGCTAAACTACCTTGAGTATCAGCTAAACCTAATAACCAACCGCTGGTAGTAGCACTCTGAGGAAGTGTTAGTGTAACTGTTCCTGTAGTGGGCGATTTTAAGGTTATATTACCTTGCTGACTGGTATCTAAATTAATTGCCATAGTTCTAGTTCTTCAACTGTTATCCAATATTTATTCATTCAAAATTATGTAGTAACTTCTATAGTTTCAACTTTTGCTACAAATCTTACAGTTTGTGCAGATACACCTGTTGCATTTACAGTTAAACCTCCGTTAACTGTATCAGCAACTAAGTTTACGTCGTAGTTTTGACTAGACCATATTTTTGTTTTGTTTGACATACGTAAAACTGTAGTGTTTGCACCTGCATATCTTGCAATAGATCCATTAAATTCCCATGCACCTTCGTCATTTGTACTAACTGATTTAGCTGTGACAAATATTTTAAACATATACGCAGAATTATCAGCAAGTATTACTTGATTATTAGTCGATGCAGTTGTTGCATTTGTTGTTAGTGCAGTTGTTCCTGTAGATGCAGTCTGTCCTCGTAATATGTAAGTTCCTGCTTGTGCATCGCCAGCAGCAGCAAATGTTCCACTAGCATATACATTAGCATCAATTATTCCTCTAGTTGTACTTCCATTTCCAACAATTAAATTTTCAGCTACTGCTAAACCGCCAGCTATGATTACAGCCGCCGATTGTGTACTGACTGCACTTGCTGTAGATGTAAATTGTGTTAATGTACTATTGACTGTTAGAAGTCCTAAAGAACCGGTCGTCGCAGATCCAATATTGACATTAGATATAGATCCGGATGCACCACCAGTTGCAATGTTAACTGTTTTTGTTACACCCGAAGTAATAGCACCCGGAGAAAGTCCTAGCGTATTTGCACTGGTAGTATTGTTTAAGTTACCGGTAGTTCCAGAATGGCTTAGCGTTCCTGTTATTGTTAGATCTTCAAAACTGGCTACATCAATGTCGTCTATAGTTGCATTTGTTCCAAGAGTAGTAACGCTTGCAGACCAGCCGCCGTCTCTAACTATAGTAGGAGCAACAAATTGATATAGAGGATTAGCTGGAATTTCTTCAGTTATCAATGTCCATATTCTTGCACCTGCTACTGTAGCTCTTCTCCAATATTCGAATTGTCCTGTAGAAGCATTGTAGGTTAAGGTATGGTTAGCAGTTGACGCACTAATTGCAGCTTCTCCGCTTTCAGATACCCAGTAGATAGAACCTAAAACTGTAGTAGGAGCGTCTTTAACATAACTTACCCATAAGACATCATTTTCCATGTTGTCACTATAAACTGTGCTAGCAGAAGCTTTGACAACAGTTTTCATCTTAAAGGTAATACTATCTCCTACATTAGGTAGAGACCAAGTTAAACATTTGATCCATTGGTTAGTTCCGGGGCTTAGGCCTGCTCCTGCACTATTTTCTATAAATCCAGGTGTACCGTATATCGCACCTTCTACCCATAGATCTTTTGCTATTGCAGCACCGCCAGAAATTTGTACAGCACCAGAAGTTGACCCAACAGTATTTGTAGTATTTGCAAAATATACTATCGAAGTGGCGGTAGCACCTCGACTGGTAATACTATCAAGTGTTGCAGTACTCCAAATAGTAATAGCACCAAAATTAGAACTTACTGCTGTATCTGTTCCTGCAAAAATTTGACTTACGCCTACACCACCGCTTCCTAAACTTGAAGTAGTTAAAACTTCAAGACCCGATGAATAAATTTTGTTATTGACATATAAATCGCCGCCAATACCAACACCGCCGGCTACAGTCAACGCACCACTTACAGTATTAGTTGCACTGGTTGTATCAACTAGTGCTAGAGAACCAAACTGAGCTGATCCCCAAGTTCCAGTATTAGAGAATAATGCAGGGAATTCTTGTATTCCGCCTGGGTAGATGTCTGTCTTATAAACAAGTTTCTTAGACGCATTGTCCATACCTAAGAAACTGTGATTGTCGTAATTATTGTTTACCGATGCAGTTGTGCTATAATGCAATAGCACACCCCTATCAAAACCGTCGTTGACTCCTAAATTGGTATTGTCAACTCCTGCACCAATGCTTAGAACAGGATCTACTACCACAGTCTGTGTTGAGTTTACATAGGTTTGTGTTCCAAGAACTTGTAAATTACCAAAAATCTGTGCATTTCCGCCAACAATTAAGTTTCTACCAATACCAACACCGCCAGCTACAGTTAACGCACCAGCAGTTGAAGTATTTGAATCTGTTGTTGTGGTAATACTAATAGCGTTATTGGTAGTAGCACCTCGATTTGTTACAGATTGTAGGGTAGAATTATTCCATACTACTACAGTTCCTGTACTTCTGCTAACTGAAGTATCAGTTCCTGCTGTTAGGGTTTGAACTCCTAAGTTTGTAAATGTGACAATTCCAGTTGCAGTACTTACACCTAAGTACTGAGTTCCAACAGCGGCTATAACTCCGGAGTTAACAATTGTGAAACTTGTAGCAGTTCCTACATTAACTTCATCTAAAATTGTAATACCAGAACCGGCAGTCGGGTTGACATTAGTAACAACTCTATGTCCGCTATCGTATAGCTCAGCAGCACGAACTTGTTTTCCAACACCAAGACCGCCATAAATTACTACTGCACCATCGGTAGTAGTATTACTTGCTGTAGTGTTTTCAAATATAGCTACCGCAGCCGGAGAACCTCTTAAAGTTCCAGTTATTAAAGCAGTCTCAATAGTTGCTTGACCGCCAATGCCAACACCACCTAATACAACTAACGCACCAGTTGAAGTACTAACTGACGCTTCTCCGTTGTTTATGTAAATTCTATTAGTAGTTGTTGAGCCTCTATCGGTTACTGATTGTAGTGTATCTGTAGAACTTACAATAACTGCACCAGTTGATGTGTTTACAGAAATACCAGAACCTGCTTGAATACTTGTAACACCGTATGTTCCAAGAGAAGCATTTGTAATTACAAGACTGCCGTTAGAGTAAATGTTAGCAGCTTTGATATCTCCGCCAACTTCTAGTTGTGCAGTAGCAGTAGCAGTGTTTATACCAACAAAATTTGTACCAGTACCACCGCCATTAATTTTTAAAACATCGTTAGCACCAAAGGCAATTCCTTGGCTTCCGTTAGGTAAAAATCTAAAATATCCAGTTCCGGCAGTTCCTGTCCAGAGAAGATCCAAAATGCCGCCTTCAGGATCAAACCACGATTGTAAATCATTAGTTCCGTTAACTGTTAGAGCACTTCTACTGTCAATTGCTCCCAATATAGGACTAGACATTAATGTAACATGCTCATTAACGTAAAGTTTTCTACCTACATATAGTCCGCCGCTGATTCCAACTGCCTTAGTACTTCCAGAAATGGTTGCCTGTGAAGTATTAGAAAATGTTACAGAGTAAGGTGTAATACTGCCCCTTAGAGTAACACTTTCTAAAGTATCTGTTTCAGTAGTTAATACCTGCACTCCATTTGAATATATAGGTCCGGCATATATACTTCCGCCAACACCAATACCTCCACTGACAACTAATGCACCAGATGATGTTCCTGTAGAACTTGTAGTATTAGTAATATTAATAGATTGAGTAGTAGTAGAACCTCTTTCAGTTATTGTCTGTAGAGTTGAAGTGTTCCAAACTGTTACCAATCCTGTTGAAGTATTAACTGCGGTATCTGTTCCTGCATATAATGCAGTAACACCTAAACTACCAATACTAGCTTCTGTAACAACAAGACTTCCCGCAGAATAAACATTACTTGCGTATAAGTTGCCGCCGATACCAACACCGCCCTCGACTACTAATGCACCAGTAGTAGTTCCAGTTGATTGTGTAGTATTTGCTAATGTTAATTTAACAGTTGTTGTTGAACCGCGTTGAGTTACTGTTTGTAGCGTTGATGTATTGTTAATTGTAATAACATCTCTGCCGGGATTTGTTATATTACTGTCAATTCTAATATCGTCGCCAGCTAATGCTTGAGTAACAACATATTGACCAATTGTTGCAGTTGATACTATTAGTCCTGTAGAATCATAATATCTATTTGCATAAACATCACCGCCAAAACTACCGCCACCTGCTACTTTTAACGCACCGGAGTTAGGTAAACCGCCTGATATAGTTGCGGCTAATTCTAAACTACCAAATTTAGCTGCACCCCATGTTCCACTATTAATAAATTGAGGAGTATATTCTCCAGCAGAACCAGTTATAACACGAGTTTTATAAATTAATGTTTCGGTATTGTTGTCCATACCCAAGAATGTTCTTGTGTATGTGCTGGTTCCGGAACTGGTATTGTAATGGAATAAAAGACCTCTGTCATTGTTATCATCAACAGTAAGATCTGCACCGTTGGCCGCTATACCAAGATCTAAAATAGGATCTGATATGCTAGTCTGTGTGCTGTTTACAACTGTGGTAGTTCCTTTGACTACAAGATTGCCTACAACTGTAGCGTTTCCTCCTACCCATAAATCTTTAGCTAGACCAATGCCTCCGCTGACAACTAATGCACCTGTTGTAGTTGATGTAGAATTTTCTACACTTGTTGCACGTATTTGTCCTGTAAAATTGAGAGCACCGTTGACTTGTAAATCACTTTCGATAGTTGTTAAACTGCCTGCTGGGTCAATTGTTAAATTACCGCTGATTGTTTGAACTCGACTACCTGCGAATAGCAATTGACCAACTTGAATACTTGTTGGTTGTAGAACAGAAGTATTAACTCCGTCACTGATTGTTAAGCTCGATAGGGGTCCTAATCTAAAGTTGGCTGTACCAAAGTCTACGTTACCAGTTCGTTGATTAATACGGAACTCAGGACCAACTCTAAAATCACCCAAATGGTCAACTGTTTGGAAGTAGACTTTTGCACCATTTAATCTTACAATTTCGTTAGCTTGTACAGCCAGTGCAGGATCGTTAGTAAAATCTTTACCAGATCCAACGTAACTCATATTGAAAGAAATTGCTTTGAAATCAATACCTTCACCGTCTGTATAGATACCGTAGTTTCCGTAACAGACAGCAGAACCAATACTTCTTAGTTCGCCGCCAAACTGTCTATAATCTGCTAGACTGATTTGTTGAGCACTAGCAACTACTGCGGCGGTATATGTGCCTGTAGTAGAATAAACATTTTGACTGCCGAGTCCGTCATCAGTAAAGCTAACACTGCCGTCGGCACCGTCACAATGTAAAAGAACTGTAGTACTTACATCACTTGCATATGCACTAGTAGGAACAGTAAAATTACCTGTATAACGAGGTATTGTACTTACACGAACTTCATCAAGATAACCTCTTAGGCTTAGCGTAGGTGTTCCTGCTACACCACCAATTGTGAGACTGTCTGCATTACTGATACTGGAAGTAGCTGATGTTGTAGCCTCTAGAGTACCGCTTAAAAATAATCTGTTAGTATTGTTAAGATCACGGCTCATCATTACATGATACCATGTTCCTGTACTTAGGACACTAGTGCCGGTAAAATGTGTGGTGCCGTGTTGACCAGAAAGTTGATTACTGCTATTAATATAAAGACCAAAGGTAGTAGCAGCGGTGCTTCCTTTGTTAATAATGTATTGTTTTCGATTATTTTGAGTTAGTCTAACCCATGCCTCAACAGTATAAGAACTAAATCCATACTGCATATCAGCATCACTAACGATGTCTAATAAGTCGCCGTCGGTAGTAAAATATGCGGCACCAGTACCAAACTTACGTTCAAAACTACTGATTGCGGTGTTTCCGTAAACATTTATAGTTTTACCTGTTCTGTCTTGTGCTTCAACAAACCCGCTGGCTTTTCCATCGAGCCAAATATATTCTGGAGTTACTTCGTCAATCAATCCGCTGGCTAATAATGTGCCAGTTGATCCAACATAATGTAGACGATGACCAACTGTGAATGTTCCTGTTGAGTTTGCAAGACGAAGTCTTGTACGACCTTGTCCTCCCCAACCTGTTGTTCCACTTTCACCAACAATACCTTTATCGGCAAAATAGCTAAATCCGTTTAATAATTCAACTCGGGTACCGTTTTTAATATGAACTGCGGTAGAACTTGGAACAATAAATGTTGCTTCGTTGAATAAAAAAGCTGCTTCAATACTATTGGTAGATACCTTACTACCGTCTAAGTATGCACCGCCACCTGCATCATTACTGTCAAAACCGTAAGGATCTCCGGCTGTAGGATTTGATCCTTTTGTAAGAACTGTAAATCTTTCTACGTAAGGACTTCTAGTTGTAATAGTTGCACTGTTGGCAAATTCAAACGCATAACCTGGCTTATAAAAATTACCAACGGTGAAATCGCTAATTGTTGTTTCACCATTTAGTAAAAATGCAGTAAATGTATTTGTTGCAGTCGTTGGTTGAACGAATACTGATCTTAAGCCGGCACCTTTTACAGTGACGCCAGCTGGTATTGTTAAAGGAAATTCTTCAGTATAAGTTCCAGATAAAATATTAACAATAGAATTAGGACCAATTGTACCGGCTAGTTCTAATGCTCGCTTAATTGTTTTTACAGCAGATTGGGGTAGTTTGCCATTTGCAGTATCCGATCCGTCCTCAGAAACATAAAATACATGATAATCATCTGCAAGTAGATCTACTCCCTTGACAATCAAGTCGCCTTGTATTCCGACACCGCCAGAAACTACTAGAGCACCAGTTGTCGAACTAACTGCCGAAGTTGTGTTTGTTATGAATAGTGGGCCACCAAATGTGGATCTGTCGGAGGTTGCAATACCTCCGTGTACGACTAAGGCACCAGTTGTAGTACTTGTAGATGTTGCGGTGAGGCCATTAAGAATTACCGCACCGTTTTTAACGATGAAATCAGCTTGTGCCATTCAGTTTCCCTTTCCACTTGACGGCTGTAAATTTTCAATATTTATTATGTCACTATTGCCATACGTAAAGCTCTAATGTTCATACTAATTGGAGTGTAGTTAGGAGTGAAAATTACGTTGATGTCGCCTGCATTATAGGTAACATCAAAAGAACCTAACTCGCCTGTATTTGTTATTAAACCGTATTGACTGATATAAACGCCGGTAGTCGATGCTGATCCGTCGTAGGTTACCATTAATTCAACTACATGGAATTTATTTGGAACACCTAGGTCAACAATCTGTACTAGATATTTGGCTGTTGTAAATTCATTACCAATATATGAGTCAAGTGTCACTGCTGTTGCATCATTTTTTCCTGTAACAACAGCACTACTAATCTTATTATCTGCAACCTTAACAGTGTTTGATTTAGCTTCGCCGCCTACTGTTAGGTTGCCGCCAATACCAACACCGCCTGCAACTTGTAATGCACCAGAACTTGTGGTTCCTAGATTAGAAGTTGTTGCACCAATTCTTACCTTACCATTCTTTACATTGATTGCCCACTTATTTGTAGCATCAGCACCACCAGTGAATAACGGTTCGTTATCAATGTATAAAGTAGCAGCGTTTGTCCATGTTGGATTTAGAACACCTTGAACAGTTGGGCGACCAATACTATGAATTGCTAGATCAGTTGGGCTACCTGTTGTTAAACTATCAATGTAGGTTGCAGAACTTAAGACTAATCCTGCACCTAGTGAATTGATTATGTTTTTAGTTACTTGTCCAGTTCTTGTAATAGTACCTTCTACTACTACATCTTTGGCAATACCAACACCACCTGCAACTTGTAAAGCACCGGAGTTAGAACTTGTAGATGTTTCTGTGCTTAAAACATGTAAGTGTTCCCCAATGTAAACATCTTTAGCAATACCAACACCGCCTGCAACAACCAAATCTCCCGTTGTCGTAGATGTTGCGTTAGATCCGCTGTTAATTGTTGCAATCTGAACATTAATTTGATTTGCGTTTATAGTTTTTCCAACGCCCAGGCCGCCTGCAATTACTACAGCACCATTATCAGTTGCGGTACTGTCGATGGTACTAGTTACTTTTAATGTTTCTACAGTTAAGGTATTGACAACAGTTACAAGGCCGCCAACTACTAAGTCTCCCGCAATTCCTGCACCACCACCTACTACTAATGCACCGGTTGTGGTTGAAGTACTTGCAGAAGTATCGTAAACAGTTAATGTTCCTCCAATGTTGGTATTTTTACCGATACCAACACCACCAACAACAGTTAAAGCACCAGTGTCTGTACTGTTAGACTGTGTATCATCAAATATCTGAAGTGTTCCGCCTAATGTTTGATTGCCGCCAACATTTAAATTGCCGCCGATACCAACGCCGCCAGATACTGTTACAGCACCAGTATCAGTGCTGTTTGATTCTGTTAAGTTAACAAAACTAAATGTTAGTGTAAAAATACCGCCAATATTTTCGTTGACTGTACCTGTTGTAAGAATTCTAGCATTACCAATATAACCGGTATCTTCAATGTATAAAAACTTAGTACCAATTCCACCATTAGGAACTTGAATTGCATTATCGGCGATATTAGTTAGTGTGTATGCATAGCTAGTAAATGTAACAGTTGAACTAGCAAATACGCTATTGCCGCTTACACCTAGACCGCCCTCAACAATTAAAGCACCAGTATTTTCATCTATAGCAGGAGTAGCATCACGAAGAATCAAACTACCTGCTTCAAGAGTGCTCCATGTTCCTGTGGAATAATAATCACCAAATGGGTCATTGCCACCTATTCCTGGAAGAATTTCTTGTTTAAAGATAAATCTTTCAGTGGTGTTTTCTAATCCAATAAATGCACGATAATCAGTTGCGGTACTTGCTGAATTTTGGTAATGTATTAACAAACCTTTATCGTACACATCAGGTATTGTTAGCATAGCACCGTCTATGCCGCCGCCAATTTCAATTACTGGATCAACAACGTAGGTATTTGTACTGTTAATTGTAACTTGAGTACCAGTACCTAATAGGTATAAGTCTCCCTTAATAACTGTAGAACCATCAACAGTTAAAGAACCTCCAAAATGGCCACCGCCTGCAACTACTAATGCATTGGTTGCAGTCGTTCCTGTGGAGCTTCCAACATCGCCAATGATTAAATTTTTACCAATGCCAACACCACCAACTACGGTAAATGCTGCACTAGCAGTAGTTGTAGCTGCGGTATCGTCTAAAATATTAGCAGTGTCTGCACTTAAATTTCTTTCAACTGTGGCACCGCCTTGAACAATAAGAGCACCGGTGCCCGGGCCTGAGCTGTTAGAATTGTTTGATAGCCAAACTTGTCCCTCAATCCTTGCAGGACCAGTCACTCCTAGACCACCATTATTTGTTACCTGTAGACTATTTCCGCCTACTGTAGCTGTATTTGCTTGGCCGGAAGTAAAGAATCCGTTTTCGGCGTATAGGTCTGCACCTACACCTAGACCGCCTTTGATTGTTAACGCACCAGTTGATGTAGAGGTTGCGTTTACAGTACTTAAGAAAGTACCAGTTGTTTCTCCAACAAATCTACCACCAACATATAAATTACCGCCAATACCGGCACCGCCATAATAATCAACAACTAACGCACCAGTATTTGTACTAATTGATTGAGTAGAAGTTGTAATTCGAATTCCGTCTGGGAATTCTGCAAGGCCTACGTTTTGAGTAGCTTTAGTAACGATTGGACTACCGTTTAGGTCAAAGGCACCGTATAAATTACCACCACCATAACCGACTAATCCGTTATTAAAACTGATGCCGCCGGCAACTTGTAGAGCTTGGCTTGCTGTAGTTGATGTGTTTCCGGTTGTGTCACCAATGAAAACTGTTCCAGATGTAATGTATACTGACCATGCTTTTTCAATAGTTAAATTTGGACCGGCTGCTGGAGCTCCTTTGATGAATAAACTTGCCGCGTTTGTATATGTTGCACCTACGGTAATTGTATCGAGAATTGATTGACCAAAATAATTAACAACACCCCAGGCTGTTCTTCCTGTTACTAACTCATCAGTAAATGTGCCGTCTCTTAGAGATAACTGAGCACCTAAGGCATGATCTCTGCCTTGATCCACGTTTCCGTAACGCTTTATTGCCCCGCCAACATTTAAGTTGCCACCAAGACCTGCACCGCCACCTACAATCAATGCACCAGTAGTGGTTGATAGAGATTGTGCATTTCCTTCTGCAACTAAACCTTGCTTGACAACGAAATCTTTTATTTGTGCCATCTGTTATTCCTTTTTACCTACTGATGCTAGTTCTCATAACTTTAACTTGTTTTGCTGACGTTTCATCTGCTGTGAATAATAATCTTACTAGTCCGTTGCCTCCTATGTTATAATCCACATCAAATTCCCCTATCGCACCTCCTGTAGTAATAATACCGTATTCTGACTTATAAACATTACCGTTGTTATCTACTAATACCACTATTTCTACTACATGAAATTTTGCATTCGACCCTGTTCCGTCAGCAATTTGAATTAAAAGCTTCGCAGTTCTATAATTTGCAGCAGGAAAACTGTCAATTACCGTAGTACTTGTGTTATTTATGCTGGTACTGCGTGTAAACAGTTGACCGTCTCCAAAACGAACACTTCCTGATACCTGTAATTTGTCAACTCCGTTATCAGTTTGGGGTCCTACTAACAAATTACCAGTAGTTTTTGTTACGGCTAAACGATAGGTATTTAGAGTATCATTGAATAATGTTAGCCCGCCTTCGTTTAAATTTGTACCACCTTGACCGGCAAAGTTATTACCGCCCACTCTCCAGGTGTAACTCTGTCCGTTTGTGGCAGTATTTCGCATTCTAAAGTAGACGCTTTCTGTTTGCAGCTCAGATTCTAGTGTTATACTTTTGCCTACATACAGGTCTCCGCCAATGCCAGCACCGCCCCAAACTTGTAGAGCACCGGAATAAGTGTTAGTTGCTTGTGCAGGATTTCTAATTCTTAACGGTGCAGAAATTTCTCCACCGTTCCAATAAAGATTATCTAATGGTTCGCCTTCAGCAAAGTATCTTTGTGCGTAAATGTCTCCATTAAATCCAGCACCGCCCTGTACAATCAACGCACCAGAAAATGTACTAGTAGCTGATGTTAGTGCATAGATTCTAACAGGACCACCAATGTTCATATTGTCGCCAATACCTACACCGCCTGCTACTACAAGAGCACCGCTTTGAGTGCTGGTAGAAGTTTCGGTGCTTGTTAGACGCATTTTATCTGCAACAAAAGTTCCAGTACTTTGAATATCAGTAAAGAATCCCCTACCGGGAATCCTTGTACCGATGTCGGTTGCATCAATTAACTTGTTAAATAGGTCTTGATTTGGCTTAGTATCTGCTATGATTTGATACCAATTGACTGGATCAACATCTAATGTATCTGTATTTTTAAAGTCATTATAAAAATATCTTCCAGATAATGTATCGCCGTTAACTACACTTACGATGGCAGCAGCCATTTCTTCAGCAGTATTAGTATCTGCAGATCTTGCCCAGGTACCGTTGCTGCCGCTTCCTAAGAAACTAACAACATAGATACCGTTAGTTGCTGTGTTTGTTTGTGCTCTTACCAATACTCGGTCGTTTAATTCTAGAGAATAACCGTCAACTTCTATCGGTGCACCTCCAATTAAATCAATATTAGCAGTAGTTGCTGCTTTAACCGGGCCTTTAAATGCTGTCTGTGCATCTAGGCTAGGTATTACAACATCGCCAAACAAATATAATGTACCAGTACCGTTTGGTCTATAGATAACATCACCGTTAGGAATAGTGCTGTTAATAAAGTTAGCGGTATTAGTAAATGTGAACTCAATTTTTCCCAGCGACGATGCATAGGTAGTTTGAGAGTTGGCAGTTATAAGAGTAAAACCAGTTGCGGTAGAAGGAGTATTACCTAAAGCAGCCTGTGTTTGGCCAAGGCCAATAAATCCACTAGGTGTAGTAGGGTTTCTTGTTCTTCCACTTAATAATAATGCCACGTTATGCTCCTACCACTAATATGAATGGTGTCATTTCTGCGTACAGAGATTTTTGGAATGTTCGTCCACTCAATATACCAGTACTCTGACTAATAACCAATGTTGGTCCAATTCTGAAGTCTCCGTTCTGGTCTGTTGATGTAAAGAACACCTTACCATTATTTAATTGGACTACTTCTTTTGTCTGTTGCGGATCTGCTGTGCCTACCTGCGGTAAGGCACCATATTGTGTTCCTGCACCTACATATTCAAATAGATATCCGCTTGCAGAAATATAACTCTGCTGATAGAATCTTACAGTTGCACCATCAATAAACAGTGTTGGATCTGTAACGTTTTGTTCTAATCTTACTAAATGATATTGACCTTTACGCAAGAAGTATCCGTTACCAGTGTTGACAGAATTATAGTTTCCTCCGTAAATTAGATCGTAACCAACTGCATCAACAATAGCACCCATGTCACGGAAACATTTATCTCTATTGTAGTTTGCAGCATCTGTAAAGACTGCATCAATATATGCAATAACTTCTGCTTGTATAAATGCTCTATTTTGTATTAGAAGATTAAAAGAATTAACTACTTCTGTACTGGTACTTGCAAGGGATCCTATAGGTTGCTGTGCCGGTGCAACACTAGGACCATTTTCAATAATATTTGTTATATTATCAATCTTAGCTTGCACTAAAGAAACTTCTGCAGGTGTGCCAACATTTGCAGTTATTACTTGAGGAACTTTCTTTTGATAAGTTATTGGAACAGAAATTCCTCGAACTATTTTATCAACAAGATCTCTAATATATTTGTAGGCCGCAGTTGTCTGAGGAATTTGATCATCAATAGCAGAGTCTGCTGCATTAAAACCATAATAATAAACTCCGCTTGTTACGCTCTGTCTATTACCTCCGTGCAGGGTATCAAACGCTATACTGTCAATAATATACCCTACATCTCTTTCGCATGTTGCTCTATCATATTCAAATTCTGTATTGTCTAAGTTAATCCTTGCAATGACTTCATTCTGAATAAATTGTCTATTGGCTTGTAAGAGTGCAACTGCCGAAATTCGATCTGATCCAGTTGAAGCAACACCATTAGGAACAATAATATCTGTAACACCCCCAGTACCGTTGGTGAGGATATTTAGGATAACATCAACATTTTCAGCAATTACATTAGCAATACCCCTAGTGCTAGTGCTTAAATTAGTAATTTGTGTATAGATATTGCCGGTCGTTACTGCAACAGTTTCGTTTAAAACTACTTTTTGTACTAATTCTTTAATATAACGAATAGCATTTGTTGTTGTAGTAATTTCTCCCTGTATTGTGCCTGTATAGGTATCTTGATTCCAATATTGTAGACCTGCAAAAGTGCTCTCTGTTGTTCCTTGGTATAATAAGTCAAAAGCAATACTATCAACAATTAATCCAGTATCCCTACGGCACTTGCTCTTGTCATACAAGAAACCAGTGTTATAGGTGTTGTTGATAAAGGCGATTGTTTCTGCACGGATGAAATCTCTGTTTGCAGCCAATAGTTTAGCAGCATTAACTACAGCGGTACTAGTACTTCTTGTTAATGCAATTGGTTCTTTGACAGAGACTTCGTCAGGTCCGTATTCAATGATGTTATTAATTAAATTAACATTTGATCTAATGGCAGCGACTTCAGAAACAGTTCCTGTATTTGTTGACACCACCTGGACAACTGTAGTCTGTTGAGGATTTGTTATCAATGTTCCTGTGACAATATCTCCTACAATCTTTTCAATAAAGTTATAGGCTTCTGTAGTTTGAGGAATTTCGCCTTCAATTGCACTGCTATCTTCTTCGTAACCGTAATAATAAACTCCGCTTTGAATACTTTGCCTGTTGCCTCCATATAAGACGTCAAAACTTACACTGTCAACCATGTAACCTACATCTCTAAAACATTTTTCTTTATCGTAAACAAACCCAGTAAATTTATTGTTGATGTAGGCAACAACTTCGTCTTTGATAAATTCTCTATTAGCAATTAACAAATCAAATGCACGATCGGCATTTGTATTTGTGCTAGGAATTAAGCTGATAGGAATTAACTCACTAGCAGCACTAGGACCGTTATTGATAATATTAGTAATTTTATCTATTTTTGCCTGTGCTGATAAAATAGTAGAATTATTTGTAGGTAGCATGTAGGTAATTTGATTTGTCGTATTACCTGCACTTGCTGTAATTTCTATACCGGATAAAATATTTGGTAATATTTCTCTAATTCTATTATAGGCCGCAGTTGTCTGAGGAATTTCATTTGGAATAGAAGTAGATGTACTGTCATAACCGTAATAAAGCACCCCACTCTGTACAGACTGTTTATTGCCGCCGTGTAACAAATCAAATGCTACACTATCAATCATGTATCCTACATCTCTTGCACACTTAGTTTGATCGTATTCAAACCCAACTGTTTTAGTACTTTCAACATATGCTATAGCTTCTGCTACTATATACGGTTTATTTTCAATTAACAGATTATAAGCATTAACGGTAGAAGTAGTAATGCTTCTTCTACCATTAGGAACAATTATATCAGTTACGCCGGCTGTTCCGGTAGATAATATGTTTAAAATAACTCCAAAATTAGTTCCAACTACTACAGCATTGCTGACAATTCCTGTCATTGTAGATGTTGTCTGTGTTATAGTAGATTGATAACGGGTTCCACTTGTGTCTCCTACAACAATTTTTTGTGCAATTGAACTGACATATGTAATAGCATTAGTTGTTGTAGTAATTTCTTCTGCGATAGAACCAACATAATTATTTTGATTCCAATATTGCAGACCTGCAAAATTACTTTGACTGTCAGTTGCAGTTGGATATAATATGTCAAATGCAATGCTATCAATAATTAATCCTGTATCTCTTGCACATTTAACTTGATCATAGCTAAAGTTAGCATTAGACTCAACCCAAGCTACTGTTTCGTGTTGTAGATACTCTTTGTTTGCCTGCAATAATTCATAGGCTGCAAGGACAGCAGACGAAGTTGATTGATCTAAACTGTTAGGAATAATTTTATCTGTAATTCCGTCTGTTCCGGTCTCTAAAATATCTGTAATGACTTTAAATTTAGAATCAACTGAAAGTGCAACAACAGATGTAGAACTGCTTATTGTACTTGTAATTTGTGTTACAGTATTTTGATACCTGTATCCGCTTTGATCATTTCTAATGATCTTTTGTGCAATTTGATTTAGATACTTAACAGCATTAGTAGTTGTAGTCTGCTCACCAGGAATAACTGTTAGACCTTGATTCCAATATTGAATTCCAGCAAATGTACTCTGACTTGTACCGTTAAACAACAAGTCTTGTGCCAATGCATCAACAATCAATCCAGTGTCGCGACTACACTTAACTGGATCATAGCTAAACTTGCTTGGCCAAATGCTATCAACAAAGGCAACAGTTTCTGCCTGAATGAACAATCTATTCTTATCAAGAAGTTTTTTAGCATTTAAGATATTTTGATTTGCATCAACGTACTGTCTTGGACGAATAATTTCGGGGCTGCTATCTGCACCGTTGATAATAATTCCAGAAATAATATCAAATTTTTCTCCAAGACTCTGTACAGCATCTGCACCGCCCGATAGTGTCTCGTCAAAAATTTGTGGGTAAACAGATTGATATGTTCCAGAGTCATATGTTGCATTGATGTAGGCAATAACTTCTTCTTGAATAAATGCACGATTAGCATTTAGCATCTGATATGCATTATACACATCTGGGTTAGTTGATTCAGTTAGGCTGATAGGAACTTTAATTTCAGCCGCAGCAGGGCCAACATTAATGATATTAACAATATGGTCTATTAAAGTTTCAACTTCTGTAACCTCATCATCGGTCCCCGGAGTTAAAGATGTAACCTGTTCTTGATAAGATTGATATGTTGATGTTGTAATTCCTTTAATTATATAAGGTGCTAACTGTTTTATATAATTGTATGCTGCACTAGTTTGTACTATTTCTCCAACAATGCTTGTGCTTGTACTATCATAGTTATAGTAATAAACTCCACTTTGAATAGCTTGTTTATTACTCGGTCCGGAAACATTTGGATGTACTAGGTCAAATGCAACGCTGTCAACCATGTAACCTACATCTCTATAACACTTTGCTGGGTCATAAGTAAATCCCGGAGTCTTGGTATATTCTACAAATGCTACTGCTTCAGCTTGGATATATGCTCTGTTAGCAGTTAATAAAGAATAAGCCCTAGCAATATTAGTTGAAGTATTTTGCGGACCGTTTGGAACAATTTTATCGGTTACTCCTGCAATTCCGTCAACTAGAATGTCAATGATTACTTCAAAATCGTCTCCTACAATTTCTGCTTCAACAGAAGTTGCAAGAGGCAGGCCTGTATTTTGTGTTACTGTACTTTGATACCTTGTTCCTGTAGTAATACCTTGAACTACTTCCATTGCTAGATCTTTAATATATCTAACGGCGTTGGTAGTAGTTGTTATTTCGTTGGCAATAGTTCCTACATAATTTTCTTGGTTCCAATATTGTAGTCCTGCAAAATTACTTTGGCTTAGCTCCGGTGTTGGGTATAATAAATCTAATGCGAGTGCATCAACAATTAAACCTGTGTCTCTCTTGCATTTAGCTTGATTATAGACAAAACCACTTATTGTTTCGTTTTGTATTACACGAAGTGCTAGATTTTTTGCATAGCTAACTGCAAGGGATGTTGTAGTTTCTTGACCAGGCACTAGAGTAACTTCAGTTGTAACTGTTGACGCAAGACTTGTATCAATGTTACTTGACAAGACAGTATAGTATGCATTTCCACAGAAATATAAATTAAAGTAATTTGGATTTAATGAATCAGAATAGCCAGATAAGATTGGTCTGTCTAAAACAATCTGTCTATAATTTACATCAACAACTTGTGTGCCGGTTGTAATATACGGAATTCCGTTGTCTGGATTTGTTTCGCTGCCTAGGACATCTCGAACATATAAGGTATGCCCAACTGACACTCCAGTAACATCAACATCGTTAATAATGTAACTACCGGTGGTAATTGTACTAGTGTTAACTGTTGCTATTAGGTAACCGGGATAACCTGCTTCGTTAATAAAAGGAACTCGATCTCCTTCAAAATTAATATAAGTATCGGGAGGAACAACTTCCATAACTTGACCAATGTGCGGACGATCTCTATCATTTGGAAGGAAAACTTCCATAACCTGCCTTTGCGGCCAGTATCCTAATGGATAAAATTCACCGTTAGGTACGTTGGTTGGAAACGCAGGGTTAACAACGAATCCCTGATACGCTAATTTTCCTAGACCTTTAGCAGTCAAACATGTGTCACCAAAGTTGGCGTTAGAGTTAGTAATAGAAGCAATGCCACCGTTTTCAACAATAACAGCCTGACTACACATAATAGTAAACACCGATACTAACTGTGCATAGCCGTTATTGATAATATGAATACCAATACCACCTTGGTTAACTTGCGTAAAGGCATCAAATACGAAAGACTGAATTGGCGATCTTAGGCTAGGTGCATTACCGTCGACGAGAGCACCGCCGCCCGAACCAGTTGGATCTAATCTACGGTCAACATATTTGTCGCCGTCATTAACTGTCCATTCTACAGGAACATCTGCATCGAGATATGGATAGGTAGTTGTATAACCAAAATAAACCGTAGCATTATCGCTTGGGCTAACTGTTGAAGTGCTTAACGTTACAAGATAGGTATTTGTACTTAACTGAGTAACTGCGGTTACAGTTGACGCAACATTTACATCGTTAGGACTCAATCCTGTTGGATAAATTAATCCTAACAGATCCTGTGTAGGTAGATCTGGTGCAGCGGATTCTCCTCCAGCAACGATACTGTTGATAAGATTAAAACTAGTTGCAGCTCTTGTACTTACAACACTACCATTATCTAAATTTAGATCAAAAACTTGATTTGAAAGAGTATTATAAATGTTAGTAACAGTGGTATTTGTTATAACCTGTAAAGATATATCTCTCAAATATTCAATTGCGGCTTGTGTTTCAGTAATCTCTCCGTCTATTAGAGACTCATTTCCTCTCCAATAGGCAAGACCTGCTTCAATACTTCTCTTGTTACCGCCAAATCTAGCATCTCCTGCTACTGCATCAACAATATAACCTGTATCTCTATAGCATTTATCTTCATCATAAACTAAAGAAGGAAACGTACTATTGACGTATGCTACTGTTTGTTTCTGTAAAAACTCTCTATTCTTTTTTAACAGTAATTGTGCGTTTCTATAACCTTCATTCGCAGCATCGTTAACTGCCATACCTACAGAAATAGTTCCTGTATATAAAGATACAACAATTTGATTTTGTTCAGCTAACCAAGTACTAGTTCCAGCAGCTAAAGGAATTTGAACTGTTTGGTTTGGAACAAACATTGTTCCATCTTTTAACCAAGGTCCTGATTGATTGGTACAGTTTTGAACATACGGCGAATAATAAACGTCAATTGGGTTTTCTAGGTTAGGAGGAAATGCTACACAGTATGCACCAGTAGTATACGTTCCGGCACCTCCAGGAGCATATCTTTCAACACTGCCTCTTCGCAGATTACGCATCTGCATCTGTGCAATATAAACACCCGAATTAACGTGAAATAAATCTAAGTCTTTATTTAATGGTTCAATAAATGTTGTTCTTAGATCATTTCCAACAACAGACGTATAAGGTTTTAAAGGAATTGGATTGTCTTCAAAGTAAGTTCCAGCCATTACCTTAATAGCAGTGCCCGGTTGATAAAAAGGACTACGAACAGCACCGCTAATTGTGCGGCAAGCACGGGTAGCATCCATCGATGTGCCGTCGTTTTCATCGTTGCCGTCTGGAGTAACATAGAGTGTGTTACTTACCAAAGGTGCAGTACCTTCTGGTATTCCTCTTACAGTAAAATTTCCGTCAACAATTGTATCGTTTTCAACTGAAAGATTTCCTGCTATTCTAACAGTTTGATAAGGAGTGAGTGCAATATCTCCACCACTAATGGATGCGTTGATAACTATATCTTCGCCTTCTATAGTTCCGTTTATATTATGATCATTGAACTCTAATTTTCCAAGAGTATTTGTCCAAGTGACCTTACCGTTAGTATCGGTCTGTAACGTAAAACCAGTTTCTGCTTCAGGTGCAGGACCCAAGGCTGGTTGAGCCTGTTGAAGATTTAGATACTCCCACCTATTTTCTTTTAATTCTGCGGGAGTAGCAACCGGTTTTCTATTACTTAATAAACGTGGCATTGCTTTCTCTTAATTAATTGTTAGCTGTCTCAAGAATACTTAATACTAATTTCATTACTCCGTTAGCATCAGAACTTGCACGAATACTATCTTGACTTTCTAAAATCATTTTACCTGTGATAAGTGCAGCACTGTCGTTTGGCGGGACTTCAAAGTTTTGTACCAATTGAGTTGTCACATTAGGTTCTTGTGCGTTATTACCTTGTGCATCGGGAAGTACTCTAAATCGTCTATGATGACTAAAAGTAACAGTATGAGACGCAACAGGATCAACATTAGCTACCTGAGCCATAAGTACAATAGAAGTAACACCAATAGGTGCAACATAAACTGTTGCTGTTGAATTAGTATCTAATACTCGTGTTTTTGTTTTAAACGTGTTTAATGGAATTAATGCCATTTATATCTCCTTTATTCGCTACCGCCGGTTTCAACTGCTAAGATGAATGGCGTCATCTGAGCAAATAAACTCTTTTCAAATGTTCTACCTGACAATACACCAGTTGCTTGACTAATGACTAATGTCGGACCAATTCTAAAATCACCATTTTGATCAGTCGAAGTAAAGAACACCTTACCATTATTTAACTGAACAACTTCTTTGCTTTGTACAGGGTCAACTCTACCTACCTGAGGTAAAGCACCGTATTGTGTACCTGCACCGCAATATTCAAATAAGTATCCTGAAGCAGATTGGTAACTTCTTTGATAGAAATTAACTGTTGATCCATCAATAAACAATAATGGATTTCTAACGTTATCTTCCACTGTAACAATATGGTATGTTCCATCCTTGCTATAATAAGTTTTTGCAGCTTCAACTGATCTAAAGTTACCGCCTGATGCTAGGTCTGCTTTTAGTGCATCAATAATCAATCCAACGTCTCTTCTACATTTTTGTTTGTTGTATTGGAATCCGCCAAACTCATTAGCAATATAAGCAATAACTTCTTCTTTAATAAAATCTTTGTTAGCATTTAACAATGTAAATGCCCGCTCAACTTCTTGGCTAGTATCCATTGTCAAAGAAATTGCTCGTCTTTCTTCAGCAACTGTTGGACCGTTTTCAATTATGTTTGTTATGATATCAATCTTAGAACGAAGTGTCGACGATTCAATGTCTGTGGCTGGATTTAAATTAGTTACCTGAGACACGGAAGTTTGATACTGTGGGCTAATTGGAGTTCCGGTAATTATGTCTCCAACAATTCCTTTGATAAAATTATATGCTGCATTAGTTTGAGGAATTTCCCCTTGTATTGCACTGCTTTCTTCATCAAATCCGTAGTAATAAACTCCCGCCATTACGCTTTGTCTATTGCCCCCGTGTACAAGATCTATACATACACTGTCAATAATGTAACCGACATCTCTTGAACACTTTACTTGGTCATAGGTAAATCCTGGATGATTGGTATTAATCCAATTTATTACCTGACTTTGAATTGAAGATTTATTTGATTGCAACGAAGCAAATGCTGCAAGTGCAGTCGCGTCCGTTGTTTTATATCCGTTAGGAACAATAATGTCCGAAACTCCGGCAGTACCTTGATCTAATATTTCAAGTATGGTATCAAAACGTTGTCCGACTACTATACCCGGAGATCCTCCGGCGATTGAAACTGCTAAAGATTTTGCATATTCAATGGCTGCTGTAGTTGTAGTTATCTGACCACCAATGCCGTCAACGTACTCTGATTGATTCCAATATTGAAGACCTGCAAATGTACTTTGTGTTGTGTCATCATACAGCATGTCCATTGCAATGCTATCAATAATTAATCCAACATCTCGTCTACACTTGTTTTCGTCGTATGTAAATCCGCCAAATATGTTGTCTACATATGCTACAGTTTCATCCTGAATAAAGATCCTATTCAATTCTAATAGTTCAATTGCACTTTGATAGAAGTTTGCTTTGGTACCAGTATTTCTAACTTCCGGTGCTGCTTGAGGTCCTGATAAAATAACTCCAGTAATGATATCTAACCTCTCATTGATGAAAGGTATTGTATTAACACCTCCTGGATATTGAGAACCGTTAATAACTTGAGATACTGAACTAGTATATGTTCCCGTAAATGCTACATTTGAAACAACTGATTGAACAATTTTCTTCATGTGATTAATAGCATCAATTGTTTCTGTTTCTTGTCCAAGTATTTTACTCTGTCCAGTTGGATATGGGCTTTCAGCAACAACACTAGTTAGAACATTATAATAAGCATTGCCGCAACAATATAGATTGAAGTAGAAAGGATTTCCGTATTCGCCGCCACCAGTCTCTATAGGGTTGCTTAGTGTAATTGATTGATAGTTGACTTCAACAATTGTGGTTCCGGAAGTTAGATACCTAGTGCCTTCACCATTATCTGTTGCTTCATAACCAAATTGGTCTTTAATAAAAATTTCTTGTCCTACACTTGCACCGGTTACATCTATTCCGGAAATTGTGTAGCTTCCGGTAGTAAGAGAACTTGTATTAATAACTGCTGTTAAGAATCCTGGATAACCTTGTTCGTTTCTATATGGTACAACATCACCATCGTAATTGACATACTGATCAGGAGGAACAATTTCCATAACCAAACTAATATGAGGTCTATTTGCTGGGTCTGGAACAAAGATACAAACTTGCTGTCTGCTTGGGAAATATCCTTGAGGATAAAATTCATTTGGCTCAAACTCATTTGTTAATTCGTTATAGGCAATATTTTCTGGGTTATAAACTGTTCCGCCAAATTTTCTCTTGCCATATCCTCTTGATAGTAAGCACAAATCTCCAAAGTTATTGTTAGAGTTTGTAATAGAAGCAATACCGCCGCTGTCTGTTTCAACAGCAACATTACAGAAGATTGTAAACACAGACACTAACTGTGCATAACCTTCATTGATAATGTGAATTCCTCTTCCGCCTTGAGTAATCTGAGTGAACGCATCAAACACGAAAGACTGAATTGGGCTTCTTCTACTTGGGGCATTACCGTCAACAAGGGCACCGCCACCCGAGCCATTTGGATCAATTCTTCTATCTGCGAATCCATTTTCAGACCAGACGCCTGGAAGATTTTTATCTTCAATCGGATAAACAGTAGTTTCTCCAAAATACATAATATCGTTAGATGCGGCATTTACAGTTGAAGTACTCAATGTAATAATAAATTGTGTAAGGGTACTTTCTGTGCTGAACGGTGCGTATGCAGGACCATTTTGTAAAATAGTTGTGATAGCATTAAAGTTACTGTCTACTAGATCTCTAGCTACTTCTCCACCTGCTAATTGACTGTTAATAATTTGTGTGACTACAGCAGTCATTGTGGTAGAACTAGTACCTGGTATAATTGTTTCAACTGAATCTTGATAAAAACTTGTTACTGGATTGTTAGCAATAACATCTAATGCTATGCTTTTAGCGTATTGAATAGCACCTGCTGTTTCTTTTAACTGCCCTTCAATGACACTTACAGCACCTTCCCAATACGCTAGACCAGCTTCAATTGATCTAGTATTAGATCTTTTGATAATGTCTCCGGCAATAGCATCAACAATTAGTCCGACATCTCTAAAACATTTTTCTTCATTGTAATTAAATTCGTAAGGTTGAATATAAGTTTTGTTTACAAATTCAACTACTTCTGAAACAATAAATTCTCTATTGGCATTAAGAATTGTATAGGCACGACTAATGTTGGTAGAAGAATTAACAGAAAGACTGATTGGCACTTGCTCTGGTGCTGCTGCCGGTCCTTTCTTAATGATGTTTCTAATTAGATCAATGTTTTCTCCAATTATTCTTGCTTCATTAATTGTTGCACCAAGATAATCTAAATTTTGTGTAGCAGTAGTTTGATAAGTTTTTGTAGCAGGAATTCTTTGTACAACTTTCTCAATCAATGACTTCATAAATTTATATGCCGCCATTGTTTGAGGAACTTCGTTTACAAGAACAGTACTGGTGCTATTATATCCGTAGTAATAAACTCCAGCTTGAATGCTTTGACGATTGCCTCCTCTTATAAGATCCATTGCTACGCTATCTAAAACATAGCCAACGTCTCGTCTGCATTTTACTTGATCGTAACTAAATCCAGGATTGTTAGCATTAATCCATGCAATAACTTCATCTTTAATAAATTCTTTATTTCCTGTCAACAGATCAATAGCAATAGTATAAGGGCTTGAAGTGTTAATATCACCGTTAGGAACAATTAAGTCAGTAACTCCGCTAGTTCCGCTTGTAATTACATTAATTACTGTGTTAAATTTTGAAATTAATTCGTTAGCAACTGTTCCAGATGTTCCTGTGCTGATGTATTGAGTCAATGTTCCTAATACTGTTACTGGAACACCTTGAATAATATCTGCGGTAATATCTCTTGCATAAGCAAATGCATTGGTAGTTGTTGTTTCTTCGCCTGGAATTACAGTATTTGTTTGGTTCCAATATTGAAGGCCTGCAAAGGTACTTTGACTCGATCCTCCGTGGACCATATCTAATATTAATCCATCTAATATTAGTCCTGTGTCTCTTGCACACTTTGTTGAATTATATTCAAAATCTAAATTTGTAAAAGTTACATCTATATAATTTACAACTTCGTGTTGCATGAAAGTTTTATTGGCTACAATTAAATTGTAACTATTAACTATTCCAGGAATGGTACTAGCAGAAGGACTATTGTTTACCTGTGTTATTGAATAACTGTCGCTGTCAATATAAGAATTGATTACTTCTATATTTCTAGTTACTAATTCGACTGCTGCATTGGTACCTGTTATTAAATTTGTAACTTGAGTTACAGTTGTTTGATATCCGTCTGTTACTTCTTGTTGTAAAATTACATCTCGAATAATCATTCCAAGATAATTAAATCCTGCAATAGTTTCATCTACTTCGCCAGGAATAGCTGCACCATTATTGTACGCTACACCAGCAGCTACAGATTGCTCGTTTCCTCCATATAAGAGGTCATTTGCTATTGCATCAATAATATATCCAACGTCTCTAAAACATTTTGAACGATCGTACGTGAAGCTAGGTATTGGTTGTCCAACGTATGTTTTGTTTACAAAAGCAACAGTTTCTGCTTGTATGAATCCTCTATTTGCATTTAATAATGCTGCTGCATTTTCATAGCCGCCGTTGTTGAGAAGTATGTCGTTGAGTAGGTCAACTAAACTAATAATATTATCTTCAGCAACTTCTCCGCCAGTTAAACTTAGATTAATTGTTTGAGTAGCAATATTTCCTGGGGTGATAGATGAAGATAAATCGGTATTAGAAATAACACCAATTGCAAAAGTTTTTAATCTCTCAAACGCTGCAACAGTTGGTAGGAGTTCATCTCCTAAAATATTTGAGTTTCCTAAAAAGTAAGCACGACCTGCTTCAACAATTTTTAAATTTCCGCCTAAGATTGCATCGTTGATTAATGCATCTAAAACATAACCTGTATCTCTGCGGCATTTGTCTTGATTATAAGACAAGCTAGGATATGTTTGATTGATATAAGCAATTATTTCTTCTTGAATAAATCCTTTATTCAAAACTAAAAGTTGTTTTGCATTTCTAAAGTTGACATCAACGTTTTCTATTTCTTCAATAGTTGCTACAGGAATATCGTCTTCAATTAAAATTCCAGAACCGTTAACGCACATTCCAATTTCTAATTGTTGTGCAGATATTTCAGGTTCAATAGTTACTGTAATAGTTGTAGTATTTGCTATATATGTTGATGTTGCAACAACTAATGGAAGCTGAACAATTTGGTTAGGCACAAACATAGTGCCGTCATACAACCAAGGACCCGATTGATTAGTACAGTTTTGAATATATGGGCTGTGGAACAAATCAATTGGATTGTCTAAGCTAGGTGGGAATGCTACGCAGTATGCACCTGTTGTATAAGTTCCTGCCCCGCCTGGTTCGTATCTTGTAACTTCGCCCCTTCTGAGGTTCAACATAGTCATTCCGGTAATATATACTCCGGAATTTACATGAAATAAGTCAACTGTTTTGTTTAACGGCTCTACGAATACTGCACGTAAACTATCTCCTACTACAGATGTATACGGTTTTAAAACAATTGGGTTATCTTCAGCATAGTATCCTGCACTTACCTTAATAACTGTTCCTTGTTTGAAAAAGGGACTTCTTGTAGCACCTGTAATAGTACGGCAAGCACGAGTAGCATCCATACCTCGGCCATCATTATCGTCACTGCCATTTTCGTTTACATACAAAACATTATTAACTATAGGAAATGTACCAAGTGGATTACCGCCATAGACTCTAATATCTCCGTTGATAGTGACACTTTTATTAATAAGTCTCTCTAATCTAGGAATGTCCGGAAAGAACTGTACATCTGTTTCAGTTCCAGCTGTATCAATTCGTTTAGTGTATATGTTTTGCAGATATGCATTTTGCCAATAACTGCTAGTGTTACCAAGACTGTACTCAGAAACTATTTCTGTATTAGTATAGAAATCTGTAACTGTTAATCCGGTTAAGGTACTTACATATGTAGAGAAAGTTCCGCTGCTAATATAAGGCAGAATGTCGCTTTGAACTTCTCCAAGAAATTCAATAATATCAGTAGATGTTGTGTCACCTAATTTGATATTACCTTGTGCAAAAAAGTTTCCTGTGGCGTATACGTCTCCTCTAAAACTTGCAGTTGTATTAACATACAACCATTCGTTTCCGCCGGGGGAAACGTTTAGAGGTCCAAAAAGTGTTGAAATTGTGCTGCTAGATGTGCTGCTTTCAATTGTAACTAAACCAATTGTAGCAGTGTCAGCAATTAAGACTTTAGTAGTAAGTGTTCCGTTAACATCAAGTTCAGTACGGGGACTATCGGTTTTAATACCAATACGGCCATTTACAACATCAATGTAGAGCAGATCTGTTTCAACTGCTATATCGACACCGTCTCTTAGCAAGTTTTGTGCTAAGAGCGGGCCCGTAA
>JACCDZ010574843.1_pt1 | contig 50210 bp, 36 predicted proteins | sample 7449551 | NCBI WGS metagenome assembly JACCDZ01 (sample SAMN15323452, study PRJNA562643) | freshwater metagenome | isolation source: river surface water | place: USA:Blue River Watershed | collected 2017-08-18
AAAAAGATTGCCATAATTCCACACCGTGGACCTGATGGAGATGCCATGGGCTCTACCCTTGGTTTGTACCATTTTTTACTAAAAAACAACCACCAACCTACTGTAATTTCTCCTAACGAAATGCCTCTTTTTTTAGAGTGGCTTCCAGGAGCAAACACTGTAAAAATATACGAAAAAGACAAAGCGGCTAGCACTAAAATTTTGGAAGAAGCCGACATCATTTTTACTTTAGATTTTAATGCTTTGCACCGAACAGGCGAGATGGAAACCGTTTTGAGTTCACTCAAAGCACCTTTCATTATGATTGATCACCATCAATTTCCGCATGATTATGCTACGTATACGTATTCGGATACGAATTTTGGTTCTACCTGCGAAATGTTGTACAACTTCATTTCCTTTTTAGGTAAAAAAGCAGACATTGACGAAAATATCGGAACTTGCATTTATACTGGAATTTTAACCGATTCAGGTTCGTTTCGTTTTCCAAAAACCACAGGGACTACCCACAGAATCATTGCTGACTTAATTGATTTAGGGGTAAAAAACACGGTGATTCCTACCTTACTTTTTGACAACAGTTCATTTGGACGTTTGCAAATTTTAGGTCGTGCATTACAAAACATGAAAGTATATACTGAGCACAAAACCGCTTATACTTATTTGACGCAAGACGAATTGGATTCCTTTGACCATGTTAAAGGCGATACCGAAGGAATAGTAAACTATGGGCTGAGTATTAAAGGAATTATTTTTACTGCTATTTTTATTGAAAATAAAGACGAAAAAATAATTAAAATATCTTTCCGCTCTCAAGGCGATTTTGACGTAAATCAATTTGCTAGAGAGCATTTTAATGGGGGTGGTCACATCAATGCCGCCGGAGGAAAATCAGAAAATTCAATGGAAGATACCATTCGAAAATTCGAAGATTTGGTTAAAAACTTACCTATCTAAATTATGAGAAATTTCAATTACACAATAGCGGCAGTTATTCTTTTAATAATAACAAGTTGTCAAAAGCCCCAAGAAGCAAGAAAACCAATTTCGCGCAGCTCTGGTTCATTTATGAAAGAATCAGTGGATCGCAATAAAAAATTGATTGCTGGAGAAGAAGCCGAAATTGCTAGAGTAATTCGTCAAAACAAAAACGTAAAGTTTATTGCTTCAACAAAAGGATTTTGGTATTCGTATATTGTTACTAATAGCAAAGATACACTCACACCAAAAAAAGGAGATGTAGCTTTATTTGATTACGAAGTAAAAGATCTCAAAGGACGTGTCATTTATTCTAAATCTGAGCTGGGTCCTCAGACCTATTTTATTGACAAACAAAACATTATGTCTGGACTTAGAGAAGGAATAAAACTAATGCATCGAAAAGAAAAAGTCAATTTTCTTTTTACCTCTCACATTGCTTATGGTTACCACGGAGATAATAAAAAAATTGGCACTAACAAACCACTTTTATGTATTGTAACCCTGCGTGATTTTATGTCAGAAGCCAATTACGATCAAAAAATGAAAACCAACTCTACTCCTATTTCAGAAACTCAAAACGATACTTTAAATAACTAATATTAATATGAAAAAAAGTTTTTTATTTGCCCTAGCCATTATTGCTTCTTTTTACTCTTGTAAAGAAGAAAGTAACAATTTACCTGACGGTTTATATGCTAAAATCGAAACCAATAAAGGAGAAATTATCGTTCAATTGGATTACGAAAAAGCTCCTATTACAGTCGCTAACTTTGTAACACTAGCAGAAGGTAAAAATGAATTTGTTACCAATGAAAACATCAAAAACCGACCTTTTTATGATGGATTAAAATTTCATCGTGTTATTGAAAATTTCATGATTCAAGGTGGCGATCCCTTGGGAACAGGTTCTGGTGATGCAGGTTATAAATTCAAAGATGAAATCACAGACGCTCGATTTGATAAAGCAGGTGTTTTAGCCATGGCGAATAATGGTCCTGCAACCAATAGTAGCCAGTTTTTTATCACCCATCTTGAAACGCCTTGGCTTGATGGAAAACATACTATTTTTGGTCATGTTGTTGGTAACGGAATGGAAGCCGTAAACAAAATACTTCAAGATGATTATATGAGTAAAGTAACCATTATTCGAAATGGAGATGCCGCTAAAAAGTTTGACGCAGTAAAAATATTTCACAACTATTTTATAACCGAAGCAGAAAACCAAAAAAAACAAGCTGCAATTGATGCAGAAAACAAACGTATTTTTAATGAAAAGTACAAGGCCGTAATTGATGCCAAAGTAAAATACTTTGCTGCATTAAAAGCTAAAGCAACTAAAACAAAATCAGGTTTAGAATATGTTATTACTAAAAAAAGTGGCGGTGCTAAACCGAAAGCTGGAACAGGCATTTTTATCCATTATGCAGGATTCCTGGAAGACGGCACCCTATTTGATAGTAGTATCGAAGGCGTATGTAAATCATTTGGAACCTTTGATTCCAATAGAGCTGCACAAAATGGCTACCAAGCTATTCCGTTTCAAGCGGGTAAAAAAGACGGCATGATTCCTGGTTTCATCGAAGGAATTGAACAACTTTCTTTTGGAGACAAAGCCGTAATTTTTATTCCATCAAAATTAGGATATGGAGAAGCAGGTGCTGGAGGAGTTATACCACCCAACGCCAACATCATTTTTGAAATTGAATTACTAAAAGCACAATAATAGACATTAATAAATTAGATCAAATGAAACTTAAATTTTTAGCATTCTTATTTTTAGGAATTGTAAGTGTACAGGCACAAAAATTAAAAAAAGGACTACCCGTAAAAAAACCTGCTATTACGAAAATGGTGAGTACTAAAACAACAGAAGGTGTTTTTGCCAATATTGTAACTACTAAAGGAACTATCATAGTCCAATTGGAATACCAAAAAACTCCTGTTACTGTTGCTAATTTTGTAAGTTTAGCAGAAGGTAAAAATCCTTTTGTAACCAATGAAAAATTAAAAGGAAAACCATTTTATGATGGGTTGAAATTCCACCGAGTGCTTAAAGATTTCATGATTCAAGGGGGTGATCCTGCTGGAAATGGATCGGGTGGTCCTGGTTATGCTTTCAAAGATGAGTTTACCGATTTGAAACACAACAAAGGGGGAATTCTTTCTATGGCTAATTCAGGTCCCGCTTCTAACGGGAGTCAGTTTTTTATAACTCATAAAGATACTCCTTGGTTAGATGGTGTTCATACTGTTTTTGGACATGTTACCCAAGGAATGGATGTAGTGAATAAAATAGAGCAAAACGACCAAATTATCAAAATAACTATTTCTCGCAAAGGAGCCTTAGCTTTAAAATTTAATGCTGTTAAAATCTTCTCAGATTATTATGCCAACAAAGCAGAAGATGCTAAAAAACAAGCGGCAATAGACACAGAAAATAAAGCTAAACAAGCTGCTATTCAGGCTGAAAATAAACGTATCTACCTAGAAAAATATGGCACAGTTATCAAAGAAAAAGCCGCTTTTTTAGCAGCAACAAAAGCTACAGCAACTACTACAGCTTCAGGTTTACAATATGTACTTTTACAAAAAGGAACCGATGTAAAACCTGCTAATGGTAGTACAATATATTTCAAATATGCTGGATATTTTGAAGACGGGAATGTTTTTGATACTAATTTTGAAGAAGTTGCCAAAACTTTCGGGCAATTCAATCAGGCGCGTGCAGATCAAAATGGTTACCAAGCTTTTCCTTTTGAAGCGGGGAAGAAAGATGGCATGATTCCTGGATTTTTAGAAGGATTGAGTTTAATGAATATTGGCGATAGAGTATTATTGTTTCTTCCTTCAAAATTAGCTTATGGCGAAAGAGGTGCTGGAGGTGTAATTCCACCCAATACTAATTTAGTTTTTGAATTGGAAATTACAGATAAGGCACCAGCTCCAAAACAATAAATCAATTATTATTATAAATAAAAAATCCTCAACAATGTTGAGGATTTTTTATTGCATTTTATTATAAATTACTTTCCAAATTTCCAATCAAACTCATCTTTCGCATTGATGATGGCTCCGATTTCGAACTTGACTACTTCTTCAAACTCAGTTTGAAAAATAATCCAATTTTCTTCGTTGAAATAGTTTTCAAACGTATCAAATTCTTCTTGGGTGAATTTAGTAATGTTTTTAGAAACCAAGTCTTTTTTTACTTCACTTATCTTTTTTCCGATAATTGTGTTACCAAACAATTCCAATTCAGCACCAGACGCTACAATATATCCTAGTTTAAATTCCTCCTCTTGGTAGAATGTTAAACGTGCTTTTAGTTTATTGTAAACCAAAATTTGATTATCATCTTCGTCTTTATAATTGCGGTCTGGTTTTCCGTAAATCGCTTCTACATCTTTTTGTTTCATGCCAAAAAGCAACTTATCGATTCCGTTTTTTAGATTGATTTTCATTATTATATTGTTGTTTTTATACTTTAAAAAAGCCTATTCATTCATTTCGTCAAAACGTACAGGAACCTGTGGATCATAGCACGGACATTTGAATTCTTCCATTGTAGCTGCTAATAACTCCATAGTTTTCCCTTCGGTTCCATAACAATCAATCTGAATGCTTTGCGAAGTTGTCTTTACCTGAAAAGCCCCTTTTCCATTTGGATTTTTCCAACTATTATCGTCTACTTTTTCCCAACTAAAAAAAACACTGCCAATACGATTTAATATCACAGTTACAGGCAATTCTTCTAAGCCCTCTACCTTTTCTTGTTCTACCAATGATTCGTAAACCAATTGATGATTCAAGTAAACTCCCTCCTGATATTGCCAAAATACTAATTCGTACATTTAAATAGTTTAAAAGTTTATGTTTTATTAGTTTAGAAATAATAAACTAAGATTAGTACTCAAAAGTACCGTATTCGCTAGAAATCGTCAGTTTTTTAGACTCTGAAGCTTCTACTCTACCTACAATTTGGGCATCAACATTAAATGATTTTGAAATGGCTATAATATCATGAGCTACTGCTTCTGGAACATACAATTCCATACGGTGACCGCAATTGAAAACCTGGTACATTTCTTTCCAATCCGTTTTAGATTGCTCTTGAATCAATTGAAACAAAGGCGGTACCGGAAACAAATTGTCTTTTATTATGTGTAGATTATTTACAAAATGTAAAATTTTAGTTTGCGCTCCTCCACTGCAATGCACCATTCCGTGAATTTCTTTTGAAGAATAGCTATCTAAAATTTTCTTGATAATTGGCGCATAAGTTCTGGTTGGCGAAAGCACTAATTGTCCTGCGTCAATTGGTGAATTTTCCACTGCATCAGTCAAATTTACTTGACCTGAATAAATTAATTCTTCAGGAACTGCAGCGTCAAAACTCTCTGGGTATTTTTGTGCCAAATAGTTACCAAACACATCGTGACGCGCCGAGGTCAAACCATTACTTCCCATTCCGCCATTATAACTTTTCTCATAAGTGGCTTGTCCAAAAGAGGCTAAACCTACAATTACATCACCTGCTTGAATATTGGCATTGTCAATTACTTTAGCTCTTGGCATTCTTGCCGTAACTGTTGAATCTACAATAATAGTTCGAACTAAATCCCCTACATCAGCCGTTTCACCACCTGTAGAATGAATAGTCACACCAAAAGAATCCAATTCTTTGATCAATTCTTCTGTTCCGTTGATGATGGCTGAAATTACCTCAGCAGTAATTAGATTTTTATTTCTTCCAATAGTAGAAGAAAGTAAAATATTATCGGTAGCTCCCACGCACAACAAGTCGTCAATATTCATAATCAACGCATCTTGTGCAATTCCTTTCCAAACTGAAATATCGCCTGTTTCTTTCCAATACATATAAGCCAAAGACGATTTGGTACCCGCTCCATCGGCGTGCATAATCAAACAGTATTTGTCGTCTTGGGTTAAGTAATCGGGAACGATTTTACAAAAGGCTTGCGGAAACAATCCTTTATCAATGTTTTTTATAGCATTATGCACATCTTCTTTGGATGCCGAAACACCGCGTTGTGCGTATCTTTTTGAAGTATCTGAACTCATGTAGTTGGTTGTGTGTCATCTGCCTTAAGGCAAATTGTATTTTCGGCAAAGATAATTATTTTTTTGGCTTTTGCCTAAGCAGAATTTGAGTGTAATTGATCTATTTTACATTCCATAAAAAAGCCGCTTCTATGAAACGGCTTTTCTTAAAATAGTATTGAAAATTATTATTTAGTAAATAATAATTCTCGGTATTTAGTCAATGTCCATAATTCATTATCAACTAATAATTCCAACTTATCACAATGATTTCTAATGACATCAAAATAAGGTTTAACTTTATTACAATAAGCTTCAGCCATAGCTTGAGCTTCTGTTAATTGATTTGCTTTTTTTCTTTCATTGGTCATTTCTTCTACCTTAGTATTGATTCCTTCGATATGTGAAGAAATTTGTTTGATAATTGAAATTTGCTCTTTTGAAACACTTTCAAAATCTTTACCAAAAATTTCTTTCAATCCGCGAACGTTTTCAATCAAGGTATTTTGGTAACGAATTGCTGTTGGAATCACATGATTACGAGCAATATCACCTAAAACACGTCCCTCAATCTGGATTTTTTTTGTGTATTCTTCTAATTCAATTTCATATCGTGCTTCTACCTCAATATGATTCATAATTCCTAATTCAGAGAATAAATCCAAGGCTTGTTTAGACGCTCTTGCTTTCAAAGCTTCTGGTGTAGTTTTGTAATTACTCAACCCTCTTTTAGCTGCTTCTTGTTCCCAAGCGTCGCTGTAACCATCTCCTTCAAAAAGAATTTTTTTAGATTGTTTGATGTATTCTCTTAAAACGTTGAAAATAGCATCGTCTTTTTTCATGCTTTTTTCATCAATCAAAGCATCTACTTCTATTTTAAAATCACGCAATTGTTTGGCTACAATAGCATTCAAAGTCGTCATTGCATTCGAACAATTAGCAGAGGATCCAACCGCTCTAAACTCAAATTTATTTCCTGTAAAAGCAAATGGAGACGTTCTATTTCTATCCGTATTATCCAACATTAAGTCCGGGATTTTACCCACAACATTCAATTTTAAATCGGTTTTTTCTTCTGGTGATAATTTACCTGTAGTTACCTCTTCTAATTCGGACAATACTTTAGTCAAAGATTCTCCAATAAAAACTGAAATAATTGCTGGTGGTGCCTCATTAGCTCCCAATCGATGGTCATTACTTGCCGTTGCAATTGAAGCTCTTAATAATGATTCATTATCGTTTACAGCTTTAATAGTATTGATAAAGAAAGTCAAAAACTGCAAATTACTCATTGGAGTTTTACTTGGACTCAACAGGTTTACTCCCGTGTCGGTTGCCAATGACCAGTTGTTATGTTTTCCAGAGCCATTAACACCTTTAAAAGGTTTTTCATGAAATAGTACTTTAAAATCATGACGTTCGGCTACTTTTTCCATCACATCCATTAATAAACAGTTGTGATCGACAGCCAAATTAGTTTCTTCAAAAATTGGTGCCAATTCAAATTGATTGGGCGCCACTTCATTATGACGTGTTTTAACTGGAATTCCAAGCAACATACATTCTTGTTCCAAATCTCTCATATAAGTTAACGCACGAGTTGGAATAGATCCAAAATAGTGGTCATCCAATTGCTGACCTTTGGCAGATGTGTGTCCTAACAATGTTCTACCCGTCATCATCAAATCTGGGCGAGATTTAGCCAGAGAACGATCAATTAAAAAATATTCTTGTTCCCAACCTAGAGTTGCAGTTACCTTTTTTACATTTTTGTCAAAATACTTGCACACTTCTGTAGCAGCGTCATCCATAACTGTAAGCGCACGTAATAAGGGTGTTTTATAATCCAAAGCTTCTCCAGTGTACGAAATAAATACTGTTGGTATACATAACGTAGTTCCAAAAATAAATGCTGGTGAAGTTGGATCCCAAGCGGTGTATCCTCTTGCTTCAAATGTATTTCTAATTCCGCCGTTAGGAAAACTAGATGCATCTGGTTCTTGTTGCACCAATTGCGCTCCACCAAATTTTTCTACAGGATCACTCCCGTCATAGGAAGTTTCAAAAAACGCATCGTGTTTTTCAGCAGTGGTACCAGTAAGTGGTTGAAACCAATGGGTATAATGTGTCACACCTTTTGAAAGCGCCCATTCTTTCATCCCCATTGCTACATAATCAGCTATCTTTCTATCAATTTTAGTTCCGTGTTGAATTGCACCTTGTACAGCTTTATACGCATCTGAAGTCAAATACTGCTTCATGGCTTTAGCATTAAATACATTAGAACCAAAAATTACTGATTTTTTTTCGGTCTCTTCAAAGTGAAGTGGCTTTCTAGTAGAAGCTTCTCTCAAAGCTTGGAAACGTAATGTTGACATTTTGACAATTATTTATATTATATACTCAATTTGACTATCAAAGCAAATATAAACAATATAAATTCGAGAAGTGTAATTGCGATATTATTTTTTATACATACAAAAAATTGATTTTTTTTAAATATACCCCCAATAAAATGCAGTTCTGTGAAAAGTAACCTATTACATTATAAAAAGTACCCCCATTTTTTTTAACACCGAAAAAAATATTTTAAATTTGTACCTGAATTTGAATCACAAAATAAATTTATAGTATCATGGCTAAAATTAAATTAGAATACATTTGGTTAGATGGTTACGAACCAACTCAAAATCTTAGAAGTAAAACTAAAGTAGAAGAGCACGAAAACTTTAAAGGAACTTTGGCTGAACTTGGAAACTGGTCTTTTGACGGGTCTTCTACTAAACAAGCTGAAGGCGGATCTTCAGATTGTCTATTAGTACCTGTTGCTATTTATCCAGATCCAACACGTGTTAATGGATATTTAGTTATGTCAGAAGTTATGTATGCTGACGGTACACCACACCCTTCTAATGGTAGAGCAACTATCGATGACGAAGATGACGATTTCTGGTTTGGTTTTGAACAAGAATATTTCATCATGGATACTAAAACTTTATTGCCTTTAGGATTCCCTGTTGGAGGTTACCCTGCACCGCAAGGTATGTACTACTGTTCTGTTGGTGGAAAAAACACTCATGGAAGAAAATTAGTTGAAGAGCATGCTGATTTATGTATTGCTGCTGGAATTAACTTCGAAGGAATTAACCAAGAAGTAGCTTGTGGACAATGGGAATTCCAATTGTTTGCTAAAGGAGCTAAAAAGGCAGGTGATGAAATCTGGGTTGCTAGATACTTATTAGATCGTTTGACTGAAAAATACGGTTATTATATTGAATACCACCCAAAACCTCTTGGTGATACTGATTGGAATGGTTCTGGTATGCACGCTAACTTCTCTAACAATGTCCTAAGAACATGTGGAGACCAAGCTACTTACGAAAGAATATGTGAAGCGTTCCGTCCTGTAACTAAAGAACACATTGCTGTTTATGGTGCTTATAACGACTTACGTTTGACTGGTAAACACGAAACTGCATCTATCCACGATTTCTCTTATGGAGTATCTGATAGAGGAGCTTCAATTCGTATTCCATTAATCACTGTTCAAAAAGGTTGGAAAGGTTGGTTAGAAGATAGAAGACCGGCTTCAAACGGAGATCCATACAAAATTGCTGCAAGAATTATCAAAACTGTTAAATCAGCTTTGTAATCTATTCCCAATTATATTAAAAAAGTGCCTTCCAAAAGAAGGCACTTTTTTTGTGCTAAATTTTCAAACTCCTGTCATTTAAAATCCTATAAAAACCTTATTTTTGTTTTTATGACAAATTCACTAAAATTATATATGGTTATGCTGGGATGTACTCCCAAAGGCCGATTTACAGAACAACACGATATATTTTTCGGTATAGGAAATTCTCTCAAAGAATTAGTACCGCATATGAAAGCTTTTTGGCCTGAAGCTAAAGGAAAAATCCACATTGATGCTTGGCGCGAAGTAACTGCTGTTGATAATTTTTCGATTTCAATAGAATCTAAAAATACATCAACAACTAAAGACCAATTATTCTTTATAAATCTAGGAGGATACAAAGAAAATGAATTTGAAGAATACCATTATAAAACACTAGCAGTTGCCGAAAGTCTAGGGTTAGCCTCAAAAGTTGCCAAAAACACTACCTTTTACAAACACTTTAGTTTTGAAGGTGCCACCTCTCATATTGACGACAAATACGGTATTGATGTAGACGATATTTATAATGTAGCAGATATTTTAGCTCCCCTTTTTAAAGACCGTTATTCTTTAAAAATAACTCCAACAGAAATTCCTTTGCCAGAAGATGTTCAGCATATTGGCTATTTAAAAATAGACAAGATTGTATAAAATCAAAAAGACCTTTCAATGAAAGGTCTTTTTTTATTTTACAAGAGATTGTTGATTGCGTTTAAAAATTTTATCGAAAAACAAAACATGATAAGGCAATGCATTTTCCCAATATTCCCATGTATGAGCACCTGGACGTTCCGTATAATCGTGAGGTACTTTTTGATACACTAATCGACGATGTAATTCACGATTGGTTTCAATTAAAAAATCATCCACACCACAATCCAAAATTAAAGCGAGTTGGTTTTTTTTCATTTTATCTACCATTCCTAAAACAGCGTTGGAACTGAATAGATCAGGAGAAGGATTACTTCCAAAAACAGGTTCAATCAATTTTAAAATACCGTCTTTAGGCTCTCTATTTAACATCGTACTCATATCGGCAACTCCACTCATACTTCCTGCAGCACAAAATAAATCAGGATGCTTTGTTGCAAGCGATAGAGCACCATGTCCTCCCATAGAAAGCCCCGTAATTACACGTCCTTTTTTATCTTTAATGGTTCTGTAGCTAGCATCAATTTTTTGAATTACCTCTTGAGTGATATAGGTTTCAAACTGACTCCCTTTATTGACTGGGCTGTCCAAATAAAAACTAAAGGTTTCACCTTCGGGCATTACTATAATAATATTATATTGATCTGATAAATTTTGAATTAGTGATTTATTTGGAGTTTTGGACAACCAATCTGAAAAATGTCCATACGCTCCATGTAATAAATAGAGAACAGGAAAATTGGTTTTAGATTTAGCATACAAATTAGGCAAAACTACTGCTGCTTTATAGGTCTTATTCATTGCAAAACTAGGTATTTGAAGCGTATCTACAACAGCAGCATAAGAAACAGTCGCATTGAAAAAACAGAATAAAAGGAATAAATAGATTTTTTTCATTTTTTTTAAAATTAAGTTTTAGAACAGTCCTTTCCAAAAAAGTCAAACAGTAGTTTAGCAATTTGATAATTTTGAACTGCAATTTACACTATTTTTAAAATGAAAAGTACAATTGATTACAAATTCTATAAAAGACATTCTTACAGAATGAGTTTAAAGAAAATAAGATTAGTTTTGAGAAAAATAAGTACCGAAAACCCTAGCCCCGATAGTAGCGACATCCTTTTTAAGGCGGGCTGAGGCTCTCGAAGTCTGCTTTAAAAAGATAGAGTGAATAGCGGGAAAGAGCTCCAAAATAAAAATATATGAAACGAATTACAATACTTATTCACTGCGAAGACCAAAAATCGATTATTGCTACGGTGACTAATTACATTGCTTCGATTGATGGAAATATTATTTACCTAGACCAACACGTAGACGCAGATGAAAATGTATTTTTTATGCGCTTGGAATGTGAATTTAGTGCCAAAGACTGGAATTTAGAATCGATTAAATCTCATTTTGAAACCCATCTAGCCAATCCATTCAATATGAATTGGGAAATATATCCGCAGGAACAGAAACCAAGAATGGCGCTGTTTATTTCTAAATACGACCATTGTTTGTATGATATTTTAGGTCGTTATAGTGCTGGCGAATTGAATCTTGAAATTCCTTTAATAATTAGTAATCACGAAAATTTAAAACCAGTTGCTGATCGTTTTGAAATTCCGTTTGAATATGTTCCTTTTACTAACGAAATTAAAGCACAAGGAGAACAACAACAATTGGATTTATTAGCTAAATATCAAATTGACTTTGTAGTATTGGCTCGCTACATGCAAATCATTACACCTAATCTAATTGCGGCATACAAAAACAAAATCATCAATATTCACCATTCGTTTTTACCTGCATTTCCAGGGGCAAAACCCTACCACTCGGCTTTTAAACGCGGTGTGAAAATTATTGGAGCAACGAGTCATTATGTAACCGAAGAATTAGACGAAGGTCCAATTATAGAACAAGATATTACACGGGTTTCTCACTCCCATTCTATTGAAGATTTTATTATGAAAGGTCGTGATTTGGAAAGAATGGTTTTGGCAAGAGCCATAAAACTTCATGCTGAACGCAAAACAATTGTGTACAATAATAAAACAGTAGTTTTTGCTTAATTGTAAAAAACTTAACGAAACTCCAACAAACAAATAACAAAATCTTAACAGCAATAGACTGATTATCAACCTATATTTGCACTCGTAATGAGCTGGTTACTTATTACTATTTTGGTTTTGGTTAGTAAATGGAATGTCGATAGCTTTAGTGCCTCGGCATTTTTTTTATTTTAGGATTTTGATAAAAGAAAGTACCTCAGTATTAAACAAAACTGGTTGCTCTACATTAACCACATGTCCAGAGTTTTGAATTACACACAGTTTAGAACTACGATAATGGCTCTCAACTACCTTGCGAACTGCAGGTAAAAACATATAATCTTCCTCACCCATTACATACAAAGTCGGAATATTCAATTCCACTTGGCGAAACCATCTCAATACTGGATTGATTTCGGCAGTCAATTTGAACCATTTAATAAATTCTTTTTGGTACAATTTCTTCGCTTCGTTAATGAACAGGATTCTGGATTGCTTATGATTTTTATTCGGCATTATAACAAAGGCAAAAAAGCGGTATAAAAGCAAATAGGGTAAAATATATTTAAACGTATTCCCAAGAAACATTAGGATTTGTGAACGGAAATTCATTTTTAAAATAGCACCGCCCATAATCATACTTTGCACACGTTCTGGATACATTTCAGCCAACTGACGAATTAAAATAGTCCCTAACGAAATCCCAACAAAATGTGACTTTTCAATATTCAAGTGATTCAAAACCTCCAAAATATCATTGGCTAAAGCCGAGAAAGTATATTTTTGTTTGAATGCTTTTTTCAAGTTAGTTTGAGAAGCTCCATGACCACGCAAATCCAACAATAACACATTGTATTCTTTTTGAAAATCCCTAATTTGTTTGAACCATATAGACGAACTTCCACCTGCCCCATGGACAAAAGTCACCCATTGGTTACTGTCTTTATTCTCGTATAGGGTATAATTAATCAAAAGGTCTTTTTTTGTAAATATAGAAATTAAAAATAGCTTAGCCCAAAATTGACTGCATTTCTTGCTGCATTTGTAAGGCTTCGGCTCTTGCTCGTTCTGCAAAATCAGTTCCATTAGAAGCATAAATTATAGCTCTTGAAGAATTGATTAACAAACCAACATTAGCATTCATCCCGTATTTACACACTTCAGACAAGCTTCCTCCTTGGGCTCCTACTCCAGGAACTAACAAGAAACTGTCCGGAACTATTTTTCTAATCTCTGTAAAATATTCTGCTTTGGTAGCGCCCACAACATACATCAAGTTGTGACTGTTTTTCCATGTTTTAGACGTTTCTAAAACTTGTTTGTACAATTCTGTTCCATTTACATTCAAAGTTTGAAAATCAAACGCTCCTTCATTAGATGTCAACGTCAACATAATCGTGTGCTTGTCTTCAAATGCTAAAAATGGTTCTACCGAATCTTTTCCCATATAAGGAGCCACAGTAACCGAATCAAAATTCAAATCCTCAAAAAATGCTTTGGCATACATCGAAGACGTATTACCAATATCGCCTCTTTTGGCATCGGCAATGGTAAAAATAGCTGGGTAGTTTTCGTTGATATAACGAATTGTTTTTTCTAACGACAACCAACCTTTAATTCCATAAGCTTCATAAAAAGCGGTGTTGGGTTTATACGAAACTGCCAAATCGTGAGTCGCATCAATAATAGCTTTGTTGAATTCAAAAATCGGATCTTCAGTTTCTAATAAATGCTGCGGAATCTTATTCAAATCCACATCTAATCCTACGCAAAGGAATGATTTTTTGAGTTGAATTTGGTCAATTAATTGTTGTGTTGTCATTGTTGTGTGTTTATTTCGAAAAAAAAAATGCCGCACACTAGAATTGTAGGAGGGCATTTTTTTTTATATTTCCATTTACTTTTGAATTAAAAAACTTCGCTAGCTTCTTTCAGTTTCTCAGTATTGTTTACTAATTGCAATTCGTCAACAATTTTCTGAATATCGCCATTCATAATATTCCCTAAATCATACAAAGTCAATCCTATTCGGTGATCCGTTACACGACCTTGTGCATAATTGTAGGTACGGATTTTAGCAGAACGGTCACCTGAACTTACTTGAGAAGTACGCTTAGACGCATCTTCTTCTTGTTTCTTAGCCAATTCCATTTCATACAAACGAGAACGCAAAACCGTTAACGCCTTATCTTTATTTTTATGTTGCGATTTCTGATCTTGACATTGTGCCACCAATCCAGTTGGAATGTGTGTCAAACGAACGGCTGATTTTGTCGTATTTACCGATTGACCACCAGGCCCTGACGAACAGAAGAAATCCACACGAACATCATTCATATCAATTTGCACATCAAACTCTTCTGCTTCTGGTAACACCATTACTGTAGCTGCCGATGTGTGTACACGACCTTGTGTTTCAGTTTGTGGCACACGCTGCACACGGTGAACTCCTGCTTCAAACTTCAAAGTTCCATATACATCTTCTCCAGTGACTTCAAAAATAACCTCTTTAAATCCACCCGAAGTTCCTTCGTTCATATCTACAACTGATGTTCTCCATCCTCTTCCTTCACAATATTTAGTATACATACGGAATAAATCTCCTGCAAAAATACTCGCCTCATCTCCACCGGTTCCAGCACGAACCTCTACCATTACATTTTTAGCATCTTCAGGATCTTTAGGGATCAACATGAATTTGATTTCTTCTTCTAGTTCAGGCAAACGCTCTTTAGCTTCATCCATTTGCATTTTGGCCATTTCTACCATTTCAGCATCAGATCCATCCGAAATTATTTCGTTGGCTTCATCAATATTAGCCATTAACAAAACATACTCGTCGCGTTTCTCGGCCAAAGCTTTCAATCCTTTATATTCTTGATTCAATTGCACATAACGCTTCTGATCTGAAATTACATCAGGTTGAATAATCAAATCCGAAATCTCATCGAAACGTTGCTTTACTATTTGAAGTCTATCTAACATCTTATTTTTCCTTTATTGGACGGCAAAAATACAAAAAAGATTGCAGAATTAATTTCCGAATTTCAGATTTTTTAGGAGCTATTTCCAGCTGTACGCTATATCTGTATCGGCGAACCCCGCCGCTACAGGATGCCGCTTCCATCTGGGCTAATTCAAATCTTTTTCATAATATTGTATTCGTTTCAATAATACTTTAAATTCAACAAAATGCGTCAATTCTTTCTTTTTTTATCAGTTAGCCTATTGTTATTTTCGTGCACTAACAACTCAAAAAACGAAAAAATAAAAGCATCTCAATGGCTTTTAGGTCAATGGAAAAACACATCTGAGGAAGGAATTATAGCTGAAAATTGGAGCCAACCCAACGATAGTACCTTGATTGCTACTTCTTTTTACATCAAAGAAGAAGATACATTACATTTTGAAAATATTATTTTAAAAGAAAAAGAGGGCGAATTAGTGTATGAAACCACCATAAAAGGTCAAAACAATGACAAACCCATTCTATTCCCTTTACTTTCAGAAACTGAGAATGAATTGATTTTTGAGAACCTTCAAAATGATTATCCTCAAAAAATCAAATACCAACGCAACTCAAAATCAGGAATTACTATTTCCATTTCAGGTACACAAGCTAAAAAAATAGTATCTGAACAATTTAAAATGACAAAAAGCAATTAATATAGCAAACTAACTAAATGCAAAAAGCCGTCCCAAATGGAACGGCTTTTTTAAATCTATCTTTAGTTGCTTATTTTTTAGCAGTAAAAAAGTCAAGCATCATTACTTTATTCCATGCTGCTACGAAATCATTTACGAATTTTCCTTTAGCATCATTACTTCCGTACACTTCTGCTAAAGCTCTCAACTCAGAATTAGAGCCGAAAATCAAGTCAGCACGAGTAGCAGTCCATTTTGCTGCACCCGAAGTTCTATCTTTTCCTTCAAATACTTCTTTTTCGTCATTAACAGCAGTCCAAACTGTGTTAATATCCAAAAGATTAGTAAAGAAATCATTCGTTAACTTGTCTTTTTCTGTAGTGAAAATTCCGTGTTTAGAACCGTCATAATTAGCATTTAATGCACGCAAACCACCAACTAAAACAGTCATTTCTGGAGCTGTTAATGTTAATAACTGAGCTTTATCTACTAATAATGCTTCTGTAGCCACAGTATATTTTGTTTTCAAATAATTACGGAAACCATCAGCAGTTGGCTCTAAAACTGCCATTCCTTTTACATCCGTTTGTTCTTGAGTAGCATCCATTCTACCAGCTGTAAAAGGAACATTTACCGCATGTCCTGCATTTTTAGCAGCCGTTTCAACAGCATACACTCCAGAAAGAACAATTAAATCAGCCATTGAAATTTTTCTAGTAGCGCTTTTAGCATTGAAATTTTTCTGAATGTTTTCAAGAACTGGCAATACTTTATACAATTGTTTAGGATTGTTAGCAGCCCAGTGCTTTTGCGGCTCTAAACGAATTCTTGCTCCATTAGCTCCTCCTCTTCTATCCGATCCACGGTAAGTAGACGCTGAAGCCCAAGCAGTAGATACTAATTCACTAATTGACAAACCTGATTTTGCAATCTCAGCTTTCAATGCTTTTATATCTTTATCATTTACTACTTCGTGATTCAAAGCAGGAATTGGATCTTGCCAAATTAAATCTTCTGTAGGTGCTTCTGGCCCTAAATAGGTAGTTTTAGGTCCCATATCGCGGTGAGTCAATTTGAACCATGCTTTTGCAAAAGCTACTTCAAACTCTTTCGGGTTGTCATAAAAACGCTTAGAAATTTTAGCATATTCAGGATCAAAACGGAATGATAAATCAGTTGTTAACATCGTTGGTAAATGTTTTACATTTGGATCAAATGCATCAGGAATAATTGCTTTTCCGTTTTTAGCAACCCATTGATGAGCCCCAGCAGGACTTTTAGTCAATTCCCATTCGTTGTCATATAAGATTTTAAAAAATCCATAATTCCATTGCGTCGGTTTTCCTGTCCAAGTAACTTCTAAACCAGAAGAAATTGCATCAGTCCCTTTCCCTGATTTGTATGAACTTTTCCATCCTAAACCTTGCTCTTCAATTCCTGCAGCTTCTGGATCAGCACCAACATGACTAGCTGGACCTTTACCATGCGTTTTACCAAAAGTATGTCCACCAGCATTCAAAGCTGTAGTTTCTTCATCATTCATTCCCATTCTTCCGAATGTTTCTCTAATGTCTTTCGCTGCCAAAAGTGGATCTGGATTTCCTGCAGGTCCTTCTGGATTCACATAAATCAATCCCATTTGAGTTGCCGCTAAAGGATTTTCTAATTTCCCTTCAGTGCTTCTAGCGTGATCTAACCATTTGTTTTCTGAACCCCAATACACATTTGATTCTGGTTCCCACACATCAACTCTACCTCCTGCAAAACCGAAGGTTGGGAATCCCATAGATTCTAAAGCTACATTTCCAGTTAAGATCATTAAATCGGCCCAAGAAATTTTACTTCCATATTTTTGTTTGATTGGCCACAATAATCTTCTAGCCTTATCTAAATTTACGTTATCTGGCCAACTATTTAATGGCGCAAAACGTTGTTGACCTGCACGAGATCCACCACGTCCATCTCCTGAACGATAGGTACCCGCACTATGCCAAGCCATTCTAATAAATAAAGGACCGTAATTTCCAAAATCAGCAGGCCACATATCATTAGATTGTGTCATTAAAGCTTGAAGATCTTTCTTCAAAGCGGCATAATCTAGTGTTTTGAACTCTTTAGCATAATCAAACTCAGCACCCATTGGATTTGATAAATTTGAATTTTGACGCAATACATCTAAATTCAATTGATTAGGCCACCATTCTTTGTTTCTGTTTGTTTGCGCACTTCCTTTTTCGGCCGGCGCTCCATGTCCAGCAGACATTGAACCGTGCTTGTCATAAGCAGCTGATTCTTTTGCACTACTAGCTGTTTTACCTGTAACTGGACAAGTAGCTTCTTGCGCCATACCTAATGTGGCAACAAATAAGCTTGTTAGTAAAAATACTTTTTTCATATTATAAATAATTAAAGATTAGATGTTTCAAAGTTGCTGTTATTATGCGTTTGAATTACGAGGACTCGAATGATATTTATTATTTTACCATAAGATAAACTTATAGAACCAAAATAAAACATGGTAAATTTCAATAATCAACATAAGAGTATTGTGAAACCGATTAATTTAAAGATACAATTAAATAATTGTATTTCAATATTTTAAATTCATCATATAAAATTTATTAAGATTTAATCTAAATAAACTTTGATAATTCAATTGTTGCTTTTATATTTGCATCGTTATTTTTAATTATTCCAAATAAACGATTATGAAAAAGCAAATTTACCTCTTACTTATCGCCTTACTCTCTTATTTGATTAGCTCTGCTCAAGAAACAGGTTCGATAGAAGGAAACATCATTTCAAAAGATGGCTACCCGCTTTCGGGTGTTTCAATTCGATTAGGTAAAAAAGCATCCGTTTCAAAAACAGATGGTAAAGGGAGGTTTCATTTTGAAAACTTTCCAGTTGGTTTGCACACGATTACCATTGAAGCCGAAGGCTTGAAAAAACAAACTCAGGATATTAAAGTCGTTGCATACGAAACCACAAAAGTGACATTCACTCTTGAGGAACAAATGGAAACTCTAAGAGAAATTGTAATCGTAATTAAAGAAAGTCCAAATAAACGAAAAGTAAGTGCAATTCGTTCCGGTTTGAAGCCTATGGATATTCCGCAAAGCATGCAAACTATAGACAATGAAGTTATTGTGCAACAACAAGCCATTCGTTTGAGCGAGGTAATTAAAAATGCCAATGGTGTATATGTGGGATCTGCTCGTGGTGGCGCTCAAGAATCGTTTTGGTCTCGAGGTTATGATATGTCGGTTAATAATATGTTCAAAAACGGGTTTCGCTACAATGCAGGATCCATTCCTGAAGTGTCTTCTTTGGATAAAGTAGAATTTTTAAAAGGGGGGTCGGCTTTATTATACGGCAATGTGGCTCCTGGTGGAATTCTAAATTTGGTTACCAAAACGCCTTCTTTCAAGAAAGGTGGCGAAATTGCAATGCAAACAGGAAGTTATGCGTTTTACAAACCTTCCATTGATTTGTACGGACCTTTAAATAAATGGATTGCCTACCGATTGAATGCTTCTTATGAAAATTCAGAAAGTTTTAGAGATGTCGTTAAAAGAGAACGCTATTACATCAACCCATCGTTTTTATTGAATCTAAGTCCTAAAACGCAAATTACCTTACAAGGCGATTTTATGAACGATAATTGGACCCCTGATTTTGGTACCATCATCATTGGAAAACAAATTTTTGATTTAGGGAGAAACAACTATTATGGTGCATTATGGTCAAATGGAAATACCAAAACCGCCAGCGTATCTGCATTAGTAAATCATTCGTTTAACAAAAATTGGAAACTGAATTTTAATTCTTCTTATCAAAATTATGACCGAGAATCCAAAGGAACTGAGCGAATTCAAATTACCAATCCTAACGGAACTTGGAGCCGACCTTTAGGACAAAACAAAAACTTAGAAGAAATTTTGGGCGAGCAAATAAGTCTGCAAGGTTGTTTTACTACTGGGAAAATCAAACACCAAACCTTTTCGGGAATTGATTATGAAAACTCAGTAGCAACTGCGAATACGTTTGTATTTTCGCCAGCTAATTACGACACCATAAATGTTTTTAGTTTTAATCCAAACAATCAAACTACAACTGAACCCAATGCAACCAATACCCAAAAAGTTGTAACGACTACCAATCGTTTTGGAATGTATGCACAAGATTTAATATCGTTTACCGAAAAATTCAAAATGTTAGCAGGAATCCGTTGGTCTTGGCAGGAAGCAGATGCCGCAACACATAAATTAAATGTAAATCCGGTTAGTATTACAAAAGGGATTCGACTACAAGACAAAGCGTTTTCGCCAAAAATTGGATTCATCTATCAACCTGATAAAAATTCTTCAGTATTTGCCAGTTATTCTAACTCGTTTACTCCAAATACAGGAACAACAGCCGACTTAAAACCTATTGAAGCATCGATAATTGATCAATATGAAATTGGAGTTAAAAAAGATTTTTGGAATGGAATCTTGAGTGCCAATGTAACAGTTTACCAAATTACCAACAGCAATTTGGCACAAACAGCCGAGTTCAAAGCCGATGGAATTACCCCAAATACAGATACTTCTATAAAAGTGTTGAATGGTGAAACCAAAAGTAAAGGAATCGAAATTGACATTAATGCAAAACCAATAGAAGGATTAAATATTGCAGCCGGATACAGCTATAACGACAGCCGCTATTCTAAAACCAATAAAGTAAACGGTGGTTTTATTGAAGGTGACAGACTAGTTCGAACTCCTGCAAATACAGCTAATTTAAGTTTCTTTTACAACATTCCATCAGGAAAACTAAAAGGTTTTTCTGTAGGGGCAATAGGAAACTATATTGGAGAGCGTTTTGGTGGATGGAACGATCAATATGTAGTAAACACAACTACAGGAGCAGTCACAATTAATGACAGAGACATTCCGTTGCAAGGATATACAACTATAGATGTTTCTGCGGGCTATACGCATAAAAAATGGAGCATTTTGTGTAAAATTTCTAATATCACCAATGAATTGAATTATACTGTTCATGAGAATTACAGTGTAAATCCAATTGCGCCAAGACAAATTATGACTAGTTTAAAATATAAATTTTAATTAAACCTTTCTTGAATAGCTTAGTCTATAGAAAAACAAAAAAATAGTGTTTATGAAAAAAATTAATTGGAGAGACTTACACAGAGATTTAGGGTATTTTTATATTGGATTGATTGTATCCTTTGCCTTTTCTGGATTATTAATGAATCATCGTGATGTATGGCATCCGGAAAAATACACTTTGGAAACCAAAGCTATTGAAGTACAATTACCTGCTGAAAACGATATCAATGAGAAATATGCTGAGGAGTTAGCCAAAAAATTGGGTATCGAAGGAAAATTAAAACGCCAAATGGTCAAAAAAGGAGAATTCAGAATGTCTTTTGAAAACCAAGACGTAGAAATTGACTTAAAAACGGGTAAAGGAGAAATTATTTCGTTTTTGAAAACACCAATCATAAGTCAAACCATGAAGTTACACAAGAACACCTCAAACTTTTGGATTTACTATTCGGATATATTTGCCATAAGCTTAATAACGATTGCTTTAACTGGAACAATCATGATCAAAGCCGGAAAGTTCAGTTGGAAACAACGTGGTTGGAAATTAGCCGTAGCTGGAATTATTTTCCCTTTACTTTTCTTGTTTTTATTGGGTTAGTTGATATTTAATTGAAAAAAAAATCCCGTTCTAAGTTTAGAACGGGATTTTTTTATAATGCATTTGTAGATTATTTCAATCCTGCCAAACTTTGCTCAATCGTTGCAATTTTTGCCAAAGCATCTGCTTCTTTCTTGCGTTCCATTTCGATTACTTTTTCTGGCGCACCTGCCACAAATTTTTCATTCGATAATTTTCCTTGAACGGATTTCAAGAAACCTTTGGTATAATTTAACTCTTCAGTCAATTTAGCAATTTCTTCTTCTACATTGATATTTCCTGTAATTGGAATAAAATATTCATTCGATTTTACACGGAAAGACAAAGCACCATCCACTTTATCAGACACATAATCCAAAGCGGTAATATTACCTAATTTACTAACTACCGAGTCAAAATAAGTCGAAGCTTTATCGTTATTCACCACCTTCAACTCAATCGTATCTTTGAACGGAATATTCTTGTCTTTACGAATCGTTCTAATTCCTGAAATCACTTCGATAGTGTTCTCAAAATCAGTAATCAAACTCGCATTAAATGGTTTCATTGTTGGCCAAGTCGAAACAATCAACGCTTCCTCTTTGGTTCTATTATCCAAAATTTGCCAAATTTCTTCTGTCAAGAACGGCATAAATGGATGCAATAATTTCAAATTGTTTTCCAACATTTCAATGGCTTTCGCCAATGTAATACTATCAATTGGTTGTTGGTATGCTGGTTTAATCATTTCTAAAAACCAAGAACAGAAATCGTCCCAAACCAATTTATATATACCCATTAAAGCATCTGAAATTCTGTATTTTTCAAAATTATCTTCAATCTCCAAAAGGGTTTGTTGTAATTTGGCTTCATACCATTCAATGGCTACTTTAGACGATTCGGGTTGCGGAATAGCATCCGAAACTTCCCAACCTTTAATCAATTTGAACGCATTCCAAATTTTATTGGTAAAGGCTTTTCCTTGGTTACACAATTCTTCGTCAAACATAATGTCGTTTCCTGCCGAAGCACTCAACAACAAGCCCACACGAACTCCATCCGCACCAAATTTATCAATCAAATCTAAAGGATCAGGAGAATTCCCTAATGATTTAGACATTTTACGTCGTTGTTTGTCGCGAACCAAACCTGTTAAATACACATTTGTAAATGGTTTTTTACCTGTGTATTCGTACCCTGCAATAATCATTCGTGCTACCCAGAAAAACAAAATATCTGGTCCGGTTACCAAATCATTCGTTGGATAATAGTATTTAAAATCGTCGCTTTCAGGATTCATAATGCCTCCAAAAACTGCCATTGGCCATAGCCAAGAAGAAAACCAAGTATCTAACGCATCAACGTCTTGAGTTAGGTTATCAGTTGTAAGTTGTTGGTTGTTGGTTCTTTGTTTGGCTAAAACCAAAGCCTCTTCAATCGATTCGGCAACCACAAAATCTTCTTTTCCGTCGCCATAATAATAGGCTGGGATTTGTTGTCCCCACCACAATTGACGTGAAATATTCCAATCGCGAATATTATTTAGCCAATGCGCATAAGTGTTATCAAAACGTTTTGGATGCAATTTAATTTCGCCATCTTCTAAAACCGCTTTGATGGCTGGTTTTACCAAATCCTCCATTTTCAAAAACCATTGGTCTGACAAACGAGGTTCTATTACTGCCTTAGTTCTTTCTGAAGTTCCTACTTTATTCAAGTGTGTTTCGGTTTTAGCTAAAGCACCAACCGTTTCTAATTCTTTGGCAATTGCCTCACGAACCACAAAACGATCTTGTCCTTGGTAATGCAAACCAAAGCTATTCAAAGTCGCATCTTCATTGAAAATATCAATAATTTCTAAATTATGTTTTTCGCCTAAAGTCTTGTCGTTCATATCGTGAGCAGGTGTCACTTTCAAACAACCTGTACCAAATTCTACATCTACGTATTCGTCTTCAATAATTGGAATAATTCTACCACAAATTGGCACAATCGCTTTTTTACCTTTCAAATGAGCAAAACGTTCATCGTTCGGGTTAATACAGATCGCAGTATCTCCAAAAATAGTTTCTGGACGTGTTGTAGCCACAGTCAAGAAGTCATTACTTCCTTCAATTTTATAGTTTAGGAAATACAATTTCCCTTGTTGCTCTTCATAAATTACTTCCTCGTCTGACAAGGTCGTTTTAGCTTCTGGATCCCAGTTTACCATACGGTAACCGCGATAAATCAAGCCTTTGTTGTACAAATCAACAAACGAACGAATTACAGAAGCCGACATATCTGGATCCATGGTAAATTTTGTACGTTCCCAATCACAAGAAGCTCCTAGTTTTTTCAATTGGTCCAAAATTACCCCACCGTATTTGTCGGTCCACTCCCAAGCGTGCGCTAGAAATTCCTCACGAGTCAAATCGTTTTTATTGATTCCTTCGGCTTTAAGTTTAGCAACCACTTTCGCTTCGGTAGCAATAGAAGCATGATCCGTTCCTGGTACCCAGCACGCATTCAAACCTTTCAAACGGGCTCTACGAATCAACACATCTTGAATCGTATTGTTCAACATATGTCCCATGTGCAACACCCCAGTTACATTGGGTGGAGGAATTACAATCGTATAAGGCGTTCTGTGGTCAGGTTCTGAATGAAAATAATTATTTTTCATCCAGTAGTCGTACCACTTTTGTTCAATAGTTTTGGCGTCGAATTGTGCAGGAATTGTCATTGTATAGTAAATTCGTTTAATCGTTATATTGGGTTATTTATAAATTGTATGCACTGCATTATCAAAATCAGAAATAACACTTTAATATTTGGCCTCTATTTTATGAGCCGAATAAGCAACAAAAGTAAATAATTAAGTACACTATAAAAAATGAAATAAATATTTGTAGTGTAAATAAAACAAACTAAATTTACTTAACATTTAAATCTATTTTAAAATGCAAAAAATTATCGCCCTCCTTTTATTTACCTTGTTTAGCAACATCAGTTTTTCACAATCTGCTAAAATTGAATTTTCTGCTAAAGAAAACACCATTGATTACGGAAAAGTAACCAAGGCTTCTGATTCAGGCGTGCGTGTTTTTGAGTTTACCAATACTGGAGATAGCCCATTACTTATTACTGACGTGCTTTCAACCACTGGCTTTACTATTATGACTAAACCTAACGCTCCAATTCTACCTGGTAAAAAAGGAAAAATTGAAGTCAAATACAATATGGCCACAGGACCTATTCGTAAAACGATAACCGTAGAATCAAATGCCGCCAATTATGATGGCGGAAGGATTGCTCTAAAAATAAAAGGAGAAGTAACTGAATAGTTGCTTTTAACCCTGCCAAATAGAGAACGCCTTTTGAAATCAAAAGGCGTTTTTTTATTTTTAGGCTTTAACCACATAGAAACATAGGCTACATGCGTTAACCAAGAAAAGGATAGAAATAGTGCTATTTTCCGCATAGCTATGTGAATAGTAAAACATCTATCTCGTTCTTTAAAGAAGAATCAATCTATGTTTCTATGTGGTAAAAAAAAATGAAATTTGATATTAATTTAAAATAAGCATTTAAAAAGATTCCATTTTACCTGTAGATACCTAAACAAATTTAACATATTTAGCTGTTTTTATGAGCAAATACAACGACTTATTACAATAACTTACGAAAATAAATTGCAAATTTGCAATTCAAGATTAAACAGATGCCAAAATTATCCACTCGAGGAAACTCCATGCCAGAATCGCCAATTCGAAAGTTGGCTCCTTTTGCTGATTTAGCAAAAGAAAAAGGACATAAAGTCTATCATTTAAATATTGGTCAACCGGATATTAAAAGTCCTGAAATAGCCATTAATGCTATAAAAAATATTCAGCTTGATATTATTGAATACGGACCATCTGCTGGTTATGAAAGTTACCGAAAAAAATTGGCTCAATTTTATACTAACCAAAACGTAAACGTAAATACTGAAGATATCTTAATCACTACTGGTGGTTCTGAAGCCTTATTATTTGCTTTGGGAAGTATTATGGACCCTGAAGATGAGTTAATTATTCCTGAGCCATTTTATGCAAATTACAGCGCTTTTGCTGCCGAATCTGCTGCTAAAGTAGTTCCTGTTAATTCGGGATTTGAAACGGGATTTGAATTGCCTTCGATTGCTGATTTCGAAAAACTAATTACGTCAAAATCAAAAGCTATTTTGATTTGTAATCCGAACAACCCAACCGGTTATTTGTATTCGGAATCGGAAATTCTACAATTAGGTGAATTAGCAAAAAAACATGACTTGTTCTTGATTGCCGATGAAGTGTACCGCGAATTCATATACGGAGACGACATTCATTATTCGGTAATGAATTTAAAAGGTGTAGAACAGAATGTCATCATGATTGATTCGGTTTCAAAACGATACAGTATGTGTGGCGCTCGAATTGGTTGTATGGTAACCAAAAATAAAGACGTAATTGCAGCTGCTATGAAGTTTGCACAAGCGCGACTTTGCCCGCCAACTATTGCACAAATTGCTTGCGAAGCGGCTATTGACACTCCGCAAAGCTACTTTGACGAAGTAATTTCAGAATACCGTGATCGAAGAGATACGCTTGTATCCGAATTAAATAAAATCGAAGGAGTAAAAGTTAGTACTCCAAAAGCAGCTTTTTATTGCATTGCAGAATTACCCGTGGACAATACTGATGATTTTGCGCAATGGCTGTTAGAAAGTTACGACTTGAATGGCGAAACCGTTATGGTAGCACCAGCTGGCGGATTCTACTCTACTCCTGGAATGGGATTAAAACAAGTGCGTATTGCTTACGTATTGAAAACTGAAGATTTGATACGTGCCGTAGCAGTATTAAAAGAAGCGATACCGGCTTATAACGGTAGTAAGAAAGTCAAATAAATAATATAAATTTATTCTAAAATTTAAACTAAAGCAATACTTAAAAAGTGTTGCTTTTTGCTTTTAGTACGAACAAAGATTAAATCCAAAAAGGGTTTCCTTTTTTAGTATTTTATTAATTATCTTTACCGCTTAAATTTTATTCTACACATAACAGAAGCTTTAATGATAAACAACGAAGAATTTCAAGACGAAATAGGAAACAATCATATTAGTACCAATGCAAAAAACCCAGTAAGGGATGATGCTTTTGCTATTGCTGACGACGAAAAAATCGAAAGAATTAAAAAAGACGTAGAAAATATACTTACCACTTTGGGTATGGATTTGACTGATGACAGCTTAAAAGGTACTCCTAACCGAGTAGCTAAAATGTTTGTGAAAGAGATTTTTGGAGGATTGAATCCTGCAAGAAAACCAAAGGCTTCCACGTTTGATAATAATTACAAATACGGCGAAATGCTGGTAGAAAAAAACATTACAGTTTACTCTACCTGCGAACACCATTTATTACCAATCATTGGAAGAGCGCACGTTGCCTATATTTCAAATGGTAGCGTAATTGGTCTTTCTAAAATGAATCGTATTGTAGAATATTATGCTAAAAGACCTCAGGTTCAAGAGCGTTTGACGATGCAAATTGTACAAGAAATGCAAATTGCTCTAGGTACTGAAGATGTTGCTTGCGTGATTGATGCTAAACATTTATGTGTTAATTCAAGAGGAATTGGTGATATTGAAAGTAGTACCGTAACTTCTGAATTTGGAGGTAAATTCAAAGAAGCACAAACAAGAAGAGAATTTTTAGATTACATCAAGTTAGAAACGAAGTTCTAAATAGTCTATTATACTGTAAACGCTTAGCCCTGATAGCAGCGGCATCCTTTTTTAGGTAGCCTGAGGCACTCGAAGGCTACAGAAAAAGATACAGCGGATAGCAGGAAAAAGCTCCTAAAAATAATAAAAATGCCATTATATAAAAGTCAACAACTGAAAATATACAATTCTCTTTCAGGAGAAAAAGAAGTCTTTACCCCTATTCATGAAGGAAATGTTGGGATGTATGTTTGCGGCCCAACGGTGTACAGCAATGTGCATTTAGGTAACCTGAGAACTTTTATGTCGTTTGATGTGATTTTTAGGTATTTCCAACATTTGGATTACAAGGTGCGCTATGTGCGAAACATTACCGATGTGGGGCATATTGTGGACGATGTGGATGAAGGCGAAGATAAAATTGCCAAAAAAGCGCGTTTGGAACAACTGGAACCCATGGAAGTAGTGCAACGCTACACTGTTGATTTTCATGAAATTTTGGGTGCTTTTAATTTTTTACCACCCAGTATTGAACCTACGGCTACGGGACATATTATTGAACAAATCGAAATCATCAAAAAAATAATTGACACCGGAATTGGCTATGAAGCCAATGGATCGGTGTATTTTGATGTGGTAAAATTTAACGAAACCAATCACTACGGGCGTTTGAGCGGACGAAACATTGAAGATATGTTAACCAATACCCGTGATTTAGATGGTCAATCGGACAAAAGAAATCCGCAAGATTTTGCTTTGTGGAAAAAAGCTGAACCGCAACATATTATGCGTTGGCCTTCGCCTTGGAGCGATGGTTTTCCGGGTTGGCATTTGGAATGTACCGCAATGAGTACCAAGTATTTGGGCAATCATTTTGATATTCACGGTGGCGGAATGGATTTGAAATTCCCACATCACGAATGTGAAATTGCACAAAATGAGGCTTGTACAGGTCAAACTCCTGTGAATTATTGGCTACACGCCAATATGTTAACGCTGAATGGCAAAAAAATGGCAAAATCGACTGGAAATAATATTTTACCAAGAGAAATTTTGACTGGTGAAAACACCATTTTAAGCAAGGCTTTTTCGGCTTCAGTGACGCGTTTCTTTATGTTGCAAGCCCATTACAGAAGTATTTTGGATTTTTCTGATGATGCTATTGTGGCGGCTGAAAAAGGATACAAACGTTTGATGGAAGCGATGAGTAGTTTGGAATCGATTCCCGCTGCTGCTCAAAGTACATTGAACATTGCCGAATGGAAGCAATTGTGTTATGATGCTATGAACGACGATTTCAACACGCCTATTTTAATTGCGCAGTTATTTGAAGGCGTTCGTTTTGTGAATCTACTAAAAGAAGGCAAAGAAAGCTTGACTGCCGAAGATTTAAAAACATTTTCAGCTGCTATGAACGGTTTTGTTTTTGATGTTTTAGGCTTAGAAGATGAGAAAATAAGCGACGGAAACAACGACAAATTAGAAGGCACAGTAAACTTGCTTATCGAAATGCGTAAACAAGCAAGAGAAAACAAAAACTTTGCTTTGTCTGACCAAATTAGAGATCAATTGTTGGCTTTAGGCATTCAATTGAAAGACGGTAAAGAAGGAACTACGTTTAGCTTGTAATAGAATTACAGTTTTTGCGACTCATTCAAAAAATTAATTATGTTATCTAAAATTCTCATTTTTCCTTTTTTGATGTTGGTGCGCTTTTACCAAGTGGCTATTTCTCCGTTTACGCCTGCTGCTTGCCGATTTGAACCTACCTGCTCTTCATATATGTTAGAAGCATTGAAAACACATGGTTTAGTTTACGGTTTATTTTTAGGCACAAAACGCATTTTGAGTTGCCATCCTTGGGGCAGAAGTGGTTACGATCCGGTTCCTCCCAAAAAATGCCATCACAAATTATAAATTCAATTAAAATTTTATTTTTACACTAAATAAATAAACAAAATGACACAGACTTTATCTATTGTTTGGAATCCATCAGAAGGAATTGATTTAGGTTTTTTCATGATTCGCTATTACAGTTTAATGTTTGTAATTGCCTTTGGATTGGGCTGGTACATCATGAAACATATTTTCGTTCGTGAAGGGGAATCTATTGAAAAATTAGATTCATTATTCATTTGGATGGTTTTGTCTACTTTAGCTGGCGCACGTTTAGGACACGTTTTGTTTTACGACTGGGAATATTTCAGAAATAATTTATTAGAAATCTTTTTACCAGTTAAATTTGAACCTAGTTTTCATTTTACTGGATTTACAGGTTTAGCAAGTCATGGTGCAGCAATTGCAATCATAATAGGCATGTATTATTATAGTAAAAATATTTTGCAAAAACCACAATTATGGATTTTAGATCGTATCGTAATTCCAGTAGCGAGTGGTGCTATTTTTGTACGAATCGGGAACTTCTTTAATTCAGAAATTATTGGTCAAGAAACTACATCTACTTTTGGAATTAAATTCATTCGAGATTATTTTAGTCCAAGAGATGCGGTTAATGTTACTCAAATTGCAGACCCAAGCGAAGCGTATAAAGCCATTGCTACCGACCCGAAATTTACGACACTTTTAGAACAAGTTCCTGCTAAACACCCAACTCAATTGTACGAAGCCTTCTGTTATATTTTTGTATTTGCCATTTTGTTTTTCTTGTATTGGAAAACGGAAGCGCGCAAGAAATCGGGTTATTTATTTGGCTTGTTTTTGATCTTATTATTTTCTGTTCGAATTGTAGTCGAATCCGTTAAAGAAAGTCAAGGTGGATTTGAAAGTGCTTTAGGACTTTTATCAACTGGACAATGGTTGAGTATTCCATTCATTATAACTGGTTTCTATTTTGTTTTTACAGCAAAATCAATAAAAGAGTAAATAATAATCTGCGAATTTGCGGTTAATTATAAATGAAAAAGGCTGTCCACTCTATGCGGACAGCCTTTTTACTTTTTATAAAGTCAATGTTATTTAATTGGCAACGATTTCACTCCTATATTATACAAAGTGAAGGCTTGCAAATCAGCAGCTTCTTCAATAGTTTTTGAAACTGGTTTTCCTGCACCGTGACCCGCATTGGTCTCTATTCGGATTAAAACTGGATTAGCTCCAGCTTGTTTGGCTTGCAACTCCGCCGCAAATTTAAAACTATGCGCTGGCACTACTCTATCGTCATGATCTCCTGTAGTAACTAATGTGGCAGGATATTTTACACCCGCTTTTACATTATGCACTGGAGAATAGCCTTTGATATACTCAAACATCGCTTTGGAATCATCAGCAGTACCATAATCGTAAGCCCAACCCGCACCTGCTGTAAATGTATGGTAACGCAACATATCCATTACGCCAACAGCGGGCAATGCTACCTTCATTAAATCTGGACGTTGCGTCATTGTAGCTCCAACTAATAAACCTCCGTTAGAACCGCCTTTAATAGCTAAATAATCAGACGATGTATATTTTTCAGCAATTAAATATTCTGCAGCTGCAATGAAATCATCAAAAACGTTTTGCTTTTGCATTTTGGTCCCTGCATCGTGCCATTTTTTACCGTATTCTCCACCGCCTCTTAAATTGGCTACTGCATAGATTCCGCCCATTTCTAACCAAACCGCATTAGCTATACTAAAAGAAGGAGTTAAACTCACATTGAAACCTCCATAAGCATATAAAATAGTTGGATTTTTGGCTGTTAACTCAGTCCCTTTTTTGTAAGTAATAATCATAGGTGCTTTAGTCCCATCTTTTGAAGTATAAAACACTTGTTTGGAAGTATAATTGTCGCTTACAAAATCTACTTTAGGCTGCACATAAATTGAGGACTTTCCTTCTATAGGCAAAAATTGATAGGTTGTTGTAGGAGTTACATAATTGGTAAACGAAAAATACAATGCTTCGTCCTCACTCTTACCGCTAAACCCAGAAGCGGTTCCCAATCCAGGCAATTGGATTTCGCGAATTAAATTACCATCATAATCAAATTGTTTAACTACCGAAACGGCATCTTTCATATAATTAGCAAAAATAAATCCCGCACCAGTTGAAGGCGAAAGTACTTGTTCAGTTTCAGCTATACAATCTTTCCAATTGGATACTGAAGCTGAGTTAACATCAACAGTTACAATTCGTTTGTTAGGCGCACCCAAATTAGTTATTAGGTACAATTGGGTTCCAACATTATCCAAAACCCTAACATCATATTCAAAACCAGAATGTATAGATTTAATTTCTGCGCCTGATTTGGTTAAGTCTTGAACGTATAACTCATTTCCAGAGGTAGCGTTTGCAGCTGTGATAAACAAATAACGATTATCGTCTGAAACACTTCCGCCAACATAGCGACGTTTTTCTTTGTCACCAAAAATCAATTGATCATCGGACTGATTCGTACCTAGTTGATGAAAATACAATTTATGTTGATCTGTTTTGGCTGACAATTCACTTCCCTTTGGTTTGTCATAACTAGAATAATATACCCCTTCGTTTCCTTTCCAAGACAATCCACTGAATTTAACATCAATCAATTTATCGGTAATAGTTTGCTTGGTTTCAGCATTAATAAAAATGACTTTCCTCCAATCACTACCAGCCTCAGAAATAGAATAGGCACAAAGCGAACCATCTTTAGAAAAACTAATATCAGCTAGTGAAGTAGTGGCATCTTTTGAAAACGTATTGGGATCCAAAAACAATTCCTCATTACCTGAAGTATCTTTTCGGTACAAAACGGATTGATTCTGCAAACCATTGTTTTTGTAATAATAAGTATACTTTCCTTCTTTGAATGGTGCAGAAACTTTCTCATAATTCCACAATTTTTCCATGCGTTGTTTTATTGCATCTCGGAAAGGAATGGTAGACAAATAACCAAAGGTAAGTTGATTTTGGGATTTTACCCATTCGGCAGTTTCAGCAGATCTATCATCTTCTAGCCATCGATAAGGATCAGCAACTTGGGATCCAAAATAGAGATCAATTTTATCTCCCTTTTTAGTCAAAGGATATTTGTTTTGCTGCTGACCAAAAGATGCTATTGTTGATGACATAAGTAAGGTTACAATTATTTTTTTCATGTATATTAAAATTTATATATCAAAAATAAACAAATAAAGTCTTCCAATAGACATAATAAAAAAAGGATCCAACTTTCGCTGAATCCTTTATAAAATATAGTTAATTGAAAATTAAGCTTCTTTATGCTCTTTTTCGATTTGATTTTTATCTGATCTTGAGATTGTATCAACCAATACAGGGGTAGCAATAAATAATGAAGAATAAGTACCTACTACAATACCTACTAACATTGCAAATATAAATCCTCTGATTGACTCACCTCCGAAAATAAACATAGTCAATAATACAATAATCATCATTAAAGAAGTATTTAATGTTCTAGACAATGTTGTATTAATAGATGCATTTACAATTTCTTCAAAAGTACCTTTACGTTTACCAATAATGAACTCTCTAATTCTATCAAATACAATTACAGTATCGTTCATTGAGTATCCAATTACAGTTAAGATAGCTGCAATAAAGTGTTGGTCCATTTCCATGTGGAAAGGCATGAATTTATAACATAAAGAGTAAATTCCCAATACGAAAATTACGTCATGTGCCACTGCTGCAATCGCTCCTAATGAATACTGCCATTTACGGAATGAAATCATTAAGTATAAGAAGATAACTGCCATTGCACCTAAAACAGCCCAATACGAGTTCGTTTTAATATCTTCAGAGATAGAAGCTCCAACTTTAGAAGCTTGTAATACCCCAACTTTTTTCCCATCATACGAATTAATGAATTGATCATAAGTTGTAGCTGAATAATATTTCTTTAAAGAATTAAATAATTTCTCATTTACTTCTTTATCAATATCAAGACCTTCTTCAGTAATTTTATACTTAGTAGTGATTTTCAATTGATTGTCAGAACCAAAAACTTTTGCTTCAACAGGAGTTCCAAACTCTTTAGATAATTCTTCTGAAACTACAGAAGCATCTATTGGTTTTTCAAATTTAACTTGAAAAGTTCTACCTCCAACAAAATCCACACCTTGATCTAATCCATTTACAAAGAATATAGAAACCAAACTCACTACAACAACTATTGAAGAGAAGATATAAGTGATGGTTTTGATCTTAATAAAGTCAAAATGGAAATTAGTAAACCAATTTTTAGTGATTGAAGTTGAAAAAGTTAAGTTACTATTTCTAGCGATATCTCTATCAATAAAAATTCTAGCAATAAAAATTGAAGTAAACAATGAAGTTACAATACCAATTAATAATGTTAAAGCAAAACCTTTAATCAATCCTGTTCCAAAAGTAAATAAGATAGCTCCAGTCAAAATATGCGTTACGTTAGCATCAATGATTGAACGCATCGCACCTTTCCAACCGTAAGAAGCAATTACCGTGTCAGATAATGATTTACCTTCACGTAATTCCTCTTTTGCTCTTTCATAGATGATAATGTTAGCATCAACCGCAGTACCTAATGTTAAAACGATACCAGCAATACCTGGCAATGTCAGTACAAAACCAAAACTTGCCATAATTCCAAATAAGAACAATAAGTTCAATAATAAGGCAAGATTAGCATACCAACCCGCTTTACCATAATAGAATACCATCCATAAACATACTAACAAGAAACCTACAATTGAAGAAATCGTACCAGCATCAATTGCCGCTTGACCTAAAGATGGCCCTACTACTTCTGATTGAATAATATCTGCAGAAGCTGGTAATTTACCTGCTTTTAATACATTTGCTAAATCTTTAGTTTCAGTTACATCAAAGTCACCAGAAATCTCTGATCTACCTCCTGCAATTGGTCCACTTGATACCCCAGGTGCAGAATACACTACATTATCTAAAACAATAGCAATATTACTTTTTTGAGTGTATGCTTTTCCTGTTAATTCTTCCCATGCTTTTGCTCCTTTACCGTTCATTTGCATAGAAACAGCTGGTTTTCCTAATTGATCAAATGTATCACTAGCATCTGTTACAACACCGCCACTCATAGCAGCTACATTGTCTCTGTTTCCTTTTAAAGCATACAATTCAACAGCATCAATTTCTTTTGCTTTAGCATCTTTAATTTTGGTTGGTTTTCCCCAAACAAATTTAGCATAACGTTGATCTCCAGCTAATAAAACACGAATATCAGCTCTTCTTAAATACTCACCAACAACAGCAGTATCTTTAGGTGCAAATAAACCTAATACTGGGCCGCCACCTTGTGCAATAATTTTATCTAACAAAGGATTGTTACCTTTTTTATCAGCAGCGGTATCTTTAGTATCTGCTAACAAAGCACTTAATGAATCTTTAACTGCTTTTTTAGGAGTTATATTTTTGATTTCTGTTTTCTTTAGTGACTCATTAGCAGCCATTAAGAAATTACCAATTTCTTCAATTTTATACGTTTCCCAAAACTCTAATTGAGCAGTACTTTGTAATAACTTTTTAATTCTATCTACATCTTTAGCACCTGGAAGCTCTACAAGAATTCTACCAGACTCTCCTAATTTTTGAATATTAGGTTGAGTTACACCAAATTTATCAATACGTTTTCTTAATACTCCGAACGCACTTTCAACAGACTCATTAACTTTTCTTTTAATAACCTTTTGAACTTGTGCATCAGTCATTTGAAAATCAACACCACCTTCACCTTGTAAACTTCTGTTAGCAAAAATATCTGGCGAAGCTAATTTTACTGTCCCTTTTGAGTTCGCCTCAAAAGCTTCAAAGAAAGCATCAATATAGGTTTGATTCCCTTTTTGATTAGTAGTTGCATCAGCTAATGACTTATTAAAAACTGGATTTTTAGAGTTATTAGACAATCCTTTCAAGATATCTTTTACAGAAACTTGAAGAATTACGTTGATTCCTCCTTCTAAGTCAAGACCCTTATTGATTTGCTTGTCTTTTACTTCGTTAAAAGTAAAATCAGAAAAACCAAGGTTAAAGACTTTCTCTTTACCAATAGAATCTAAATATTTTAACTCTTTTTCAGGATTTCCTCCTGCAAAAGCTTTAGCATCACTTGCTACTTTATTAGCTACGAAAGTGAAAGAAAGTTGGTAAATACTTACCAATGCAAATAGAATTGCGAAAAATTTAATGAGTCCTTTATTCTGCATTATTACTAAAAATTAATTATTCTTATATTTTAATTGTACTTAAACCGCTGTAAAACAGCAATTAAAATTACTTTTCGAGACTATTGTAATCTCAAAAAGCAATTCTTCATTTTTTAAACCGAGCAAATATATAATTTAAGGTTAAGATTAACCAATTTATTTGTCAATTAATCTAAAAAAAAAGACTGCAAAAAAGCAGTCTTTTCAATTTATATTTAAAAATTATGCTAAAACTGATTTTAAATCAGCATTCATATTTCTAACTGCATCCGCACTTTTAGCAAACAATGCTTTTTCTGCGTCATTTAATGTAATATCAAGGATTTGCTCCACCCCATTTTTACCGATAATACAAGGAACACCAATACAAATATCATTTTGTCCATATTCGCCTTCTAAGAAAACAGAACAAGCAATCATTTTCTTTTGGTCATTCAAAATACTATCCACTAAATACGCCACTGAAGCTCCAGGTGCATACCAAGCTGAAGTTCCTAAAAGACCTGTCAAAGTTGCTCCTCCAACCATAGTTGATGCTGCTACTTTTTCTAATGCCTCTGGAGAAAGAAATTCAGAAACTGGAATACCATTATAAGAAGCCAAACGAGTTAAAGGAATCATAGTCGTATCACCATGACCTCCAATTACCATAGCCGAAACATCATTTGATGGTTTGTCCAAAGCTTGTGATAAATAGTATCTAAAACGAGAACTATCTAAAGCTCCTCCCATTCCTATGATTCTGTTTTTAGGCAAACCTGTTGATTTCAATGCCAAATAAGTCATTGTATCCATTGGATTTGACACTACTACTACAATTGTGTTTGGAGAATGAGCTAATACATTTTCGGCAACTGTTTTCACAATTCCTGCATTAATACCAATTAATTCTTCACGAGTCATTCCTGGTTTCCTTGGAATTCCTGATGTAATTACTACCACATCGCTATTCGCAGTTTTAGAATAATCGTTAGTTACACCAATTACTTTAGTATTAAAACCGGTATTGGTAGCACACTGCATAATATCCATAGCTTTACCTTCAGCAAAACCTTCTTTGATATCCAATAATACTACTTCACTTGCAATTCCTCTATACGAAATCACGTCTGCACAGGTTGCTCCCACATTTCCTGCTCCTACAATTGTAACTTTCATGTTTTTATATTTTAAAAATTATTTTATTTTCTAAAATTAGAGTGAAATCCTAAATTACGCATCAATATTAGCGTAAACCGCATTCTTCTCAATAAACTCTCTTCTAGGAGGAACTTCGTCTCCCATTAACATAGAGAAAACTCTATCGGCTTCAACCATATTATCAATGGTTACTTGACGTAAAGTTCTAAAACTTGGATCCATTGTAGTTTCCCACAACTGCTCCGCATTCATCTCTCCAAGACCTTTATAACGTTGAATAGCGGCACTTCCGCCCATTCTTTCGTTAGCTAAATCTCGTTGATCTTCTGTCCAAGCGTATTCTTTTTTATTTCCTTTTTTAACTAAGTACAAAGGTGGTGCTGCAATATAAACGTGTCCTCTTTCGATCAACTCTCTCATAAAACGGAAGAAGAAGGTTAATATTAAGGTAGCGATGTGACTTCCGTCGACATCGGCATCACACATGATAATTACTTTATGGTAACGTAATTTTTCAATATTCAATGCTTTACTATCCTCAGCTGTACCAATTGTTACACCAAGTGCCGTAAAGATATTTCGAATCTCTTCACTTTCAAAAACTTTATGGTGCATCGCTTTTTCAACGTTCAAAATCTTACCACGCAATGGTAAAATGGCTTGAAAATTTCTATCACGACCTTGTTTTGCTGTTCCACCTGCCGAATCTCCCTCGACAAGGTAAACTTCGCATTTCTCTGGATCTTGTTCCGAACAATCCGATAATTTTCCTGGCAATCCTCCGCCACCCATAACGGTTTTACGTTGCACCATTTCACGTGCTTTTTTAGCAGCATGACGGGCTTGGGCAGCCAAAATCACTTTCTGAATAATGATACGAGCATCATTTGGATTTTCTTCCAAATAATTTTCCAACATTTCTCCAACAGCTTGACTCACTGGAGAAACTACTTCTCTATTCCCTAATTTAGTTTTGGTTTGGCCTTCGAACTGAGGCTCAGAAACTTTAACCGAAATAATAGCTGTTAACCCCTCACGGAAATCATCACCTGCAATTTCGAATTTCAATTTATCCAACATTCCAGAGGCATCTGCATATTTCTTAAGCGTTCTTGTCAAACCACTTCTAAAACCTTGTAAATGCGTCCCTCCTTCGTGTGTATTAATATTATTTACATATGAAAAGATATTCTCAGAATAGCTTGTGTTGTAAATCAAGGCTACCTCAACTGGAATTTCTCCTTTTTCATGATCCATTGAAATTACGTGTGCAATAATTGGCTCACGGTTTCCATCTAAATAGCGAATATATTCTTTCAATCCTTCAGTAGAATGAAACACTTCTGAAACGAAGTTTCCGTCTTTATCTACTTCTCTTTTATCTGTAAAAGTGATTTTTATTCCTTTGTTCAAGAAAGACAATTCACGCATACGCGCCGACAAAGTCTCGTATGAATACTCCGTAGTTTGCGTAAAAATAGTTGGATCTGGATAAAAAGTAACGATTGTTCCTCTTTTAGTAGTATCGCCAATTTGTTTTACCGGATATAGCGCTTTACCTCTTTCGTATTCTTGTTCGTAGATCTTTCCATCACTACTATGAACTGTAGCTCGTAAATGAGATGACAAGGCGTTTACACAAGAAACCCCTACACCGTGCAAACCTCCAGATACTTTATACGAATCTTTATCAAATTTACCTCCAGCTCCAATTTTAGTCATTACAACCTCTAAAGCCGAAACACCTTCTTTTTTATGAATTCCTACCGGAATACCACGACCATTATCTTCTACAGAAATTGACCCATCTTCATTGATTGCAACGCTGATAGTATCACAATGACCACCCATAGCTTCATCGATAGAGTTATCTACCACCTCATACACTAAATGATGTAATCCTCGTACTCCAACATCTCCAATATACATTGACGGACGCATTCTTACATGCTCCATTCCTTCTAATGCCTGAATACTATCCGCTGAATAATTATTCTTGTTAATTTCCTCACTCATATTTTTAATCTAAAATGTAAATTTTATAACAAGCAAATATATAAAAAACAGGGGTTATTGAAGAAAGAAATTCCCTTTTATAAATGTTAAGTTATCAACATTTGTTTATATTTTAAACAAAAAAAGACGCTCTTCTTACGAAAAACGTCTTTTTAACAACAATATTTGAACTAATCTAAAATTTCTTATTTAGCAATCTCAACATCCGCTTGAACGTGAGCCGCATTTGCTCTACCGCTTGGATCTTGATTTTCTTGCCATTTTGGAATCCATTTTCTTACGGTTTGTGCCGCACTTACTTGTGGATAATACTTATTGAATATCGATCTATAGAAATACGCTTCTTTAGTCGTTGGTGTGTTGTAAGGAAACTCAGCCTCCGCACCTGCTAATTGCTCGTCAGTAACTTGAGAAGAACAATACTCAATCAACTGATCAATCCAGTTGTACCCAACACCATCCGAAAACTGCTCTTTTTGTCTCCACAATACCTCATCTGGCAAATACGGATTGTCTGGTGTATCAAATGCTTTTCTTAAAATATACTTTTCTTTTCCATCATACGTTTTAGGCATTTTTTCTTCCGGTTTGATACGAACCGCCATATCTAAGAACGCTTTGTCTAAGAAAGGAACTCTCGCCTCTAAACCGTGAGCCATAGTGGATTTATCTGCTCTTAATAAGTCGGCAGTAAATAATTTCTGAACTCTTTCAATGGTTTCTTTTTGGAAATCTTCTACAGATGGGGCATTTCTAAAATACAAATACCCTCCAAAGATCTCATCAGCTCCTTCTCCTGATAGTACTACTTTAATTCCCATATCAGTAATTGCTTTTGACAAGAAATACATTGGTGTACTTGCACGAATAGAAGTCACATCATAAGTCTCTAAATGCCAAATCAATTTGTCTAAGATTTCAATTCCTTGCTCAATAGTAAAATGAATTTCGTGGTGTTCCGTGCCTAAATACTCCGCTACTTTTTTAGCCGCTTTTGCATCTGGCGCATCAGCATCTAATCCAATAGAAAACGAATGCAGTTTTTTACCACTTTCTTTTAATAATCTTGAAGCAATAGAAGATGTTAAAGACGAATCCAAACCTCCTGAAAGCAACACTCCAATTGGCACATCACTCATTAAACGTTTACGAGTTGCCTCAGTCAAAGTTTCTCTAATCAAATCCAAATCTAAATCTTGATCTGCTTTAGTATAATCTTCGTATTCCGGTTGGTAGTATTTTACAAAACCTGTATTTGGCGTGTAATAGTGGCCTGGAGGAAAAGTAGAGAATGTTTTACATTGGTCGGCAATAGGTTTCATTTCAGAAGCAAAATAGATTCTTCCTCTATCGTCTAAACCATAGTACAATGGCTTCACTCCCATTGGATCTCTACCTGCAATAAAATCATCTCCATCAACCACAACAAAAGCCCAATCTCCATCTAACATGTTACAGAAATCATATTTGAATTCTTCATACAAATGAACAATTACTTCTGAATCGGATTTCGTTCTGAAAGTATGTCCTTTCAAAACACCATCTCTTAATGCTTGGTGATTGTATACCTCTCCATTATGTACCATCCAAGCTGTTGAAGTACCTTGAATAGGTTGACGTCCTGAATGCAAGTCAATAATTGACAAACGCTCGTGACTTAAAATATGTCCATTCTCTGTAATATGCAAATCACTTTCATCTGGACCACGGTGTGTCATTCTTTTTGAAAGTTCTCTAACTAATTGTTCATCTTTTCCTTTTCCAATGATGGCTAAAATTCCGCACATAATCTTACAATTTACTTTGTGTTATTTTGATACGGCAAAGATGGATTAAAAGTTACGATTGAAAAACATAAAACGACTTTTTAGTTATAAAATAAAACTAAATGATATTTTTTATAGTAAAAATGTAATTAAAATGAAGTGAAATACAAATATTAGGTTACATTTTATAATTTCAAGCGATAAAATCTATAATAAGTGCTGGTTACTCAACACTCTCAATACAATACGAAGTGCTATTAATCTCAAAAGCAAAACCAACTTTATTTCCCATCAACTTAGCGCCAAGTGGAGATTGTGGCGACAAGGCAATCACATTTACTCCTTCAATAGCAATTTTAGGAAGCGCCACGCTGAGGTACAAATAAATCCCATTGGCTTTGACCAAACTCCCTAAAGCAATCGTATCGACCACTTTTAAAGGATCTATTTTGTCTAAAATGGATTTTTGAGCTAAAACTTCGCTTAGTTTGTGATTGATTTTTTCTTGTTCGATATGCATCATGGACAAAGCCGTTTCGTGCTTATCTCCTGCCGAACCTTTGGCATCGTTTTTAGAATCTTCGGTCAATACCAAAATCATATCCCGAAATACATCAATTCTATCCTGAACTAATTGCAAATAATAAACGTGTGCTTTTTGTTTGAAAGTACTCAAAGAAACGCTCAATTAAAAATCAAACTTATAATTGGCTCCTAATATTACTTGAAATCCTTGAACTGGATAGTTCAACCATTTTTGGTAGGATTGATTCGCAATATTATTGGCTTTTAAAAAACCAGTCAATCGTTCGCTGTGTTTGTAACCCACATGCGCATTTAAATCGATATAGGATTTTAAGGTTGTTGGAGCGAAATGAACTGGGGGATAAATTTGAACGTATGCCAAATCATTATTGATTTGCATATCTTTTCGAGATCCTACAAAAAACACATCGGCCCCTGCGTACCATTTTGAATTTATAGTATAATCTACATTCGCATTCAATTGTATCGCTGGCAAATTCCATGCTTCTTTTTGAATTTTAGTATTGTAAACTGATAGCGTACCGTTGGCACCAAAACTTATAGATTCAGTAATATCCGCTTTTAATTCACCAAAAAAGCGTACTGTTTTTACATTATCGTAAACTAGATTCAATGAATTACCAAAAGCATACGGCTGGTTATTTACTTCAGACGAAAAATCATTGCTTTTAAACAAGGCTTTATTGTTTTCGTCCAGGAATGAACCTCTAATATTATAACTTATATTGTCCGCTAACTTCCCTTTTAAACCAGCAAAAACATCATATTTTTTATTGGTTGGCGCAATTTGTAAAGTGGGAGATAAAAACGGATTTTCACCTACAAAATTTAAATACGAATTTTGATCTAATCCACCTTCAGCCCCAGCATAAAAAATCATTAAATCCCCAACCACTTTGTGCGAGGCTGTAATTTGTGGGTAAACGAAAAGTTGATTATTACTATTTTTTGTATCCAAACTATAATAGAGTCCTAAACCAAGATGCATTGTCCAATTGTCTTTTTCCATTTCGTAACTTGGTGAAATTCCGAAATTAGTAAAACCATATTTCAAAGACTCCGAATTAGTACGTGTAAAATTATGGTCAAAATGTCCCCCTAAATAATCAACAATAGCATTCAATTGTATCTCCTTGCCAAAAGCAGCAAATTTAAAAGACGGCTTAGCATAAAATCGATTTTCAGATGAACCAAAAGCATCTGAAAAATGAGCAAATTTAAAACTGGAAGCCTCCAAAATGCTTTCGTTAAATTCTATTTTTGAGTCCAAAGTAATCGTATTATAGGACTGTTTAGGTTCAATTGACCAAATTAATAGGTCACGATTTGTTTGCGATAGATTATTCATAAAAGGCATTGGTAAGCCATACCAATTGTACACTTGATTTTGATAACCTAAATTAATATTCCATGATAGTTCTTTGGCTTCTACACCATAGGTTACATCAAGAGAGATATCATAAAAAGAATTCTCTAAATCAACCCCTTTAATTCCGCCTTGAGAAGACAAATGACGAAACATACCAGCAACATATTCTTCATTATTCAAATCTTGTGTAGCAAATAACTCCGCATTCAGTGTTCCGTAATTTCCTCCACCAAGTGTGGCATAACTTTTATAAAAACGACCTATTTCTTCTTTATCTACATCTTCAGCACTCCCTTTTGATGGAGTAAAGGTTGAAGCTACCGGAAAAGAAAAAACACTATACTTTACTGTTTCCTTTGTAGTTGTTCCTTCTTCATTCAAAGCAGGAGTTTCTTTTATCTTAAAAGCGTCAGAAATAGTTGGGGTATATGATTTTACCACATTTACCTCTTCAGTACGCATTTTTTCTTGCTTTTTTTGTGCCAAAGCAAATGGACCCAACACCAAACTAAGCACAAACACTATATATCTTAAACTATTTTTTCTCATATTATTTTTTTATTAAACAACTGTAAATACGATTAATTTAAAAAAATTAAACCTCCCACTCTCCTTTTGCGATGAATTGTGTCTTCCCACCAATTTTAATTTCGAAATTATTATTTCTACAATTCCCATCAAAATATATTCTTGAAGGACGACCCATGTAGTCTCCTTGCTGATTTAATAGTTGCAAATCAGACGAATAATACCTTAATAAGTAAGCCTGTAAACAAGTACTCGCACTACCTGTAGCCGCATCTTCTTTCAGTTGATTGTTCTCAAAATACAACATTCTACTGTATAAATTTCCTTCTTCCAAACAGAAAAAGTACAAGGCTCTAAAATTAGTTTTGCAATTCAATTGCAACCACTCATTCATTTTTGCACTGTTCAATTCTAAATTCGCCAAAGCACTTTTATTTTGCAGTGGAACAATTACAAAGGCGCTTCCTGTACTAACTTCTTGTATTGGAAAATCAGATGAAAAATCATTCTTTTTTAATTTACTAAATTGTATAACACCATCCGTTGAAAACGTATTGAAAAATTCTGGCTGTGCTGATTGTAACCAAACCAACTCTTCCTCTTGAAAAACAGGAATCACTCCAACCGGAACTGTTAAATTCAATTTTTTGGATGAATTTGAATTGATGACATTCATAATTACCCAAGAGGTTCCAATAATTGGATGGCCCGCAAATTTCATTTCAAACTCAGGTGTAAATATTCGTATTTCAGCTGAATTATTTTCAGAATCCATATTCGTAATAAAAGTACTCTCTGCAAAATTAATCTCACTTGCAATAGCCTGCATTTGTTGGGTTGTCAGATTTTCAGCATTTTCAAAAACTGCCAACTGATTCCCCGAATACTTCTTTTCGGCAAAAACATCAACTATGTAAAAAGGTAACTTCATAATATTAGTCTGTAATTGATGAATTCGTTTTCGATTCCTCTGCTTTTATTGCATCCAAATCGGATTGAGCTTTAGCAACAACATCGGAATATTCAGAGAAGTTTTTAATCACAGTCTCTAAAATAAATGTTGCTTGGTAACTATCTTTCAAAGCATAGAAATTAGCTGCCATTAACAACAATCCTTTCGCTCCAATGTATTTGTAATCCGAATAATTTTTAGCTAATTGCTGTACCACTTCATTCGACTCCCCAAACTTGCCTTCTTTGTTTTTGAAATAAGCATCATAATACATGGCTTCTGCTCCAACTTCTCCTTGAGCAGATAGTAATTTTTCGAAGCCTAATTTAGCTTTTGCCTCGTCGCCTGTTTCCATTGCAGAACGAGCTACTACAATTTGAGCATCACTTTTAACATCCGCTTCTGTTTTAGGATTTTCCAATACTTTTTCAGCATAAACCACAGCATTAGCATAGTCCTTTTTGTCGTAATATAATTTCATCAAATTGGCTTGTGCAAAGGTTTTGTTTTGCAACAAATCGGCTTCTGTTTCAATTCGAGATAAAACTAGAATTGCTTTCTCTACTTCTTTTGCTTTCAAGAAAACCTGTCCCAAACGAACCAACGAAAGTTCTGTAAATTCATTTCGAGCTTCAGCAATTACATATTCGTAATGCAATACTGATTTCTCCTCAGACCCATTTGAATATTGTGATTGTGCCAAATAAAAATGGGCTTGCAAAGCGTGAATTCCTTTTGGAAATGCAGTCAAATAAGCCCCAAATCCTGTGATTGCTTGGCTAGTATTACTTTGTTGGTATTGCTTTTCAGCCGATTCATACGTATCATTATCCAAATCAGCATCTGAAACAGCTACAAAGTCCAACGTGCGAACCCAAGCCGCATATTCATCTACATTCCCATTTTCAACATAAATCAATCGTGCCGTAGAAACTGCCTCTAAAGCTTCTGAAGATTTAGGAAACTCAGCTACTACTTGCTTAAATTTTACTATTGCTTGCGCATCTTTATCTGCATTATAATACACCAAACCTTGTCTCAAGATAGCCTTAGAAACAAACGAACCATTTTCAAACTCTTTTATCAATTGTCCATATGTTGAAATGGCTTGATCATCTTTATTCTCGGCAACATACGTATTTCCTAACTCAAACAAAGCATCATCACGATATTCTGATTTTGGATAAAGCTGTAAAAAAGACAATAAATTATCGATTTTCTTCTCATTTTTTCCCACAAAACCATACGAAATGGCTCTTTGATAAAAAGCATAATCAGCGTCGATACTTTTTTGTTCAATCACTTTAGCATAAGCCTCCATCGCTGGTCCGTACTTTGAAGTTACAAATCGGCAATCTGCTAAGCGCAAATACGCATCATTCAAACGCACTTTGTCTGTTCCTTTTTCAATTTGCTTTTGGAAATAATTCCCTGCTTGATCGTATTCTTTCATTTTAAAATACGCATAGGCTATATTGTAATTGCAGTTTTTAAATTCTGGGGTGTTCATTGCTTCAGCAAAACCTAGAAATTGTTTGAATGTCAACAAGGCATTTTTAAAATCATCCAGTACAAATTGTGTTTCACCTTTCCAAAACGTTGCTCTTGCTGAAATCAAAGCATCTTTTTGTTGGCTAACCGCCTTTTCAAATTGCTTCAAAGCAGTTTGGTATTCTCCATCTGTAAAAGATTGCAAACCACTATAAAAAAGTACTTTTTGATAGGCTAACTTGTTTTCTTGACTGCCATTTTTTTCTAGGATAACTAATGCTTCCTTATAATTTTTTGAAGACAAATACGAGTCAATTACTAATTTTTCAATTTCAGACTTGTTTGAATTTTGAGGATAACGCTCCAAAAAAGCCGTTAAAATAGCAGGAACGCTTTCGTAGGAATTCCCTATTTCATAACTTAATTTCGCATAATTCAAATTTGATTCTTCTTTTAAAGAAGCATCAAAATCCATTTCAGACGCGTTTTTAAACGCATTTAAGGCTTCTTGTTTTTTATTCAAGTTCAGATAACTCTGACCTAAATGATAATAGCCGTTTTGTGCTACAAAATCTTTCCCATCAATAATCTTATTGAACTGCGAAACCGCATTTTGAAAATCTTTTTGCTGATAATACGCATACCCCAATTGATAAAAATCCGTATTCGTCCATTTACCATTTTTACCTTCATATAATTTCAGGTACGGAATTGCTTTGGCATATTCTTTTAAATTAAAATAGCTTTCGCCAATAATCTTATTCAATTCTGATTGCTCTCCAGAAGTCGATTTTGGCATCGCTTTTTCACCTAAATCAATCGCTTTTTGAAAATTCCCCAATTTAAAATTCATATCCGATTGGTAATAGGACATGCGTTCTTTGTATTTTCCTTCAGCAGAAACCGCATCAAAATATTTAGTCGCTTGTTTGAAATCATCGCCTTCATAGGCCATAAAACCTAAATAATATTTGGCTTGCGAACCGTAATTCGGACTATCCAATACTTTATTTAAATAGGTCGAAGCCTCTTTTTTGTTTTTAGCAATAAAAAAACTGTATCCTTTTTGAAAGTTGTATTTTTCACTTTCGTTAGCTGCCAAATACATTTCATCGACTTTTTCATACCAAGACAAGGCTTTTTCATAATTTTCTTGTTGAAAATAGAAATGACCTACTTCTACAACTCCTTGATTTTTTTTAGTACTCGTTGGATATTCCAATACAAAGCGCTCCATCAAACTTCCTCCAATAGGTTGTCGTTCGTGAATAGCACACATAGCGGTGTAATACAAGCAATCTGATTGTAGCTCTTGACTAAGCGAATTGGTTTTTACACGGTCAAAAACAAACTTAGCAGAAGCATATTGTCCTGCATTGTATAATGAGACCGCTGTTTCAAAATCTTTTAAACTAGAATTATATATGGTTGATTTTTGAGCTGAAACCGATACGGTTCCCCAAAAAATTAGGGCGAAAAATATCCCAGAAAGTCTATGCATTGTTATTTTTTGTTTAAAATTCAAATGTATCATATTATAAGCTGTATAACGAAATGTTTACAGTATTTATTATGAACAATTGATTAACAAAAATTAAAAAAAATTGCGATTGATAATTGATAATTGCCAATTGATAATTACTTTTACAACTTAAACAAATGCAAATTATGTCACAATCCATTTTATCTTTAAGAAACGCAACAATTTACCAAGAAGGAAAAACAATTTTATCTGATGTAAACCTTGAAGTAAAACAAGGCGAATTCATTTATGTAATTGGGAAAACAGGTTCGGGGAAAAGTAGTTTATTAAAGACTTTGTATGCTGACTTAGAACTAAAAGAAGGCGCTGGACATATTGTAGATTTTGATTTAGCAACTTTGAAAGAAGATGATATTCCTTTCTTGAGAAGAAAAATTGGAATTGTTTTTCAAGATTTTAAATTATTACCTGATCGTTCTGTAAAAGACAATATGCTTTTTGTTTTAAAAGCAACAGGATGGACGGATACTCCAGAAATGCTTCAAAAAATTGATGAAGTATTAGATAAAGTTGGAATGAAAGACTTTGCCAATAAAATGCCACACCAACTTTCAGGTGGAGAGCAACAACGTGTTGCTATCGCTAGAGCTTTGTTGAATGACCCCGAATTAATTTTAGCTGATGAACCAACGGGTAATCTAGATCCACAAACCAGTGCTGAAGTTTTAGAAGTACTTCGTAAAATTAATGAAAATGGAAAAACAGTATTAATGTCAACTCACGATTACGCATTATTAGTTAAATTTCCTTTTAAAACGTTGAAATGTGAAGATGCTAAAATTTTTGAAGTAGTTCAAAAAACAGCATAATTCCAATGAAGCAAATTAGCTCTTTACAAAATCCATTCATCAAATCATTGGTGTTATTGCAGGAAAAAGCAAAAGCACGTAAGCAATCAGGCACCTTTTTAATTGAAGGACAACGCGAAATAAGTATTGCTATCAAAGGTGGTTACCAAATCGAAACCGTACTTTTTTCACCAGAAATTTGTACTGAAAAAGAAGCAATTCAATTGGCTCCAAATGCCGAATTCATTGAAATCAACAAAGAGGTTTTTCAAAAATTAGCCTATCGTGATACTACCGAAGGTATTTTGGCTGTAGCCAAAACTAAATCTACGCAATTATCTGATTTACAATTATCTCAAAATCCATTAATTTTAGTTGCCGAAGCTCCTGAAAAACCAGGCAACATTGGGGCTTTATTGCGTACCGCTGACGCTGCAAATTTGGACGCAGTGATTATTGCCAATCCTAAGAGTGATTTATACAATCCTAATATTGTTCGATCCAGCGTTGGCTGCTTGTTTACTAACCAAATAGCCACTGGAAGCACTTCAGAAATTATTACTTTTCTAAAAGAAAAAAAGATTAACTTTTATTGTGCTACGCTTCAAAATTCTAATGGGTATCATTTAGAAAATTATACTACACCCACAGCACTCGTTGTTGGGACCGAGGCAACTGGATTGTCTCAGGAATGGCGTGATGCTGCTACACAAAACATTATCATTCCTATGCAAGGTGAAATTGATTCCATGAACGTTTCTGTCGCTGCTGCTATTTTAATTTTTGAAGCTAAAAGACAAAGAGGTTTTTAAATTATCAATCAAAAATATTCTTACTATTCACTTGTGTATTTGCTCGGTTTTTTCTATTTTTAGAAATTGAACCCCGCCTACCATGACAGAAATAGATATCGAAAAAGAAAATAAGGCCATTGCCCAAGAATACAAGGAGTTACTTCGAATTAGCTACCAAACCCTAACCGATAGCGACAAGAAATTAATTCGTAAGGCATTTGACGTTGCAGTTGATGCACACAAAGATCAAAGAAGAAAATCAGGTGAAGCCTATATTTTCCACCCTATTGCTGTAGCAAAAATTGTGGCTTCTGAGATTGGTTTAGGCGCTACTTCTATTGCCGCAGCCTTATTGCACGATGTTGTAGAAGATACTCCTATTACTGTTGAAGATATTGAACGTCTTTTCAATCCGAAAGTGGCACAAATGGTAGAGGGATTGACAAAAATTTCTTTGGTTCAAAAGGATTTAAACGCTTCCATTCAAGCTGAGAATTTTCGAAAAATGATTTTAACACTCAACGATGATGTTCGAGTGATATTAATCAAACTCGCTGACCGTTTGCACAATATGCAAACTATGGAATCCATGCGAGAGGACAAGCAAACTAAAATTGCTTCGGAAACCTTATATATTTACGCGCCGCTAGCTCACCGTTTAGGATTGTATAATATTAAAACCAAACTAGAAGACTTAGGTTTAAAATACACTGAACCTGCTGTTTATAATGATATTTTAAGTAAGATAAAAGAAACGAAAGAAGAACAAGACGCCTATATCAAAGACATTTCAGACGTTTTAAAAAAATCGATGGATGAAGAAGGCGTAGAATATGCCATCAAAGGCCGTCCAAAATCCATTTATTCTATTCGTAGAAAAATGAAGGCGCAAGGTGTCAGTTTTGACGAGGTGTATGATAAATTTGCTTTGCGAATTGTGTATAAATCGAATCCGCACGATGAGAAATTTTTAGCCTGGAAAATTTATTCTATTGTAACCGATCATTATCGCCCAAGTCCAAGTCGTTTGCGTGATTGGATTTCGTCACCAAAATCAACAGGTTACGAAGCCTTGCACATTACCGTCATGGGACCTAAAGGACGTTGGGTAGAGATTCAGGTTCGAAGTGAACGCATGGACGAAATTGCCGAAAAAGGCTACGCTGCGCATTACAAATATAAAAATGGAGCAACCGAAGAAAGCGGCTTAGATGTTTGGTTGAATTTGTTGCGAGAAGCTTTGGAAAATGCCGAAACCAATGCAGTAGATTTTGTAGAAGATTTCAAGATGAACTTGTATTCTAAAGAAATTTTTGTGTTTACCCCAAAAGGTGATATCAAATCCTTACCAAAAGGCGCTACTTCACTTGACTTTGCTTTTGGAATTCACTCTGAAATTGGAATTCGTACTCGTGGAACTCGTGTTAACGGAAAATTAGTGCCACTTAATTACGAATTAAAAAGTGGGGACCAAATTGAAGTCATAACTTCTCCAAATCAAAAACCAACTACACATTGGCTTGACTATGTAACAACGGCAAGAGCGAAAACTAAAATAAAAAATGTTCTTAATGAGGATACCAAAAAAATTGGCGAAGAAGGAAAAGAACTACTCACAAGAAAATTAAAACATTTAAAAATTA
>JACCDZ010435177.1_pt1 | contig 50185 bp, 49 predicted proteins | sample 7449551 | NCBI WGS metagenome assembly JACCDZ01 (sample SAMN15323452, study PRJNA562643) | freshwater metagenome | isolation source: river surface water | place: USA:Blue River Watershed | collected 2017-08-18
GAGAAAGTGTTGAAATGGTTTGGCGTAATGCGTCCTGTGGACTTGGATAATTTCTAATTGAAAAAGCGAAAGAGAAATGAAAAAGAATATCATCGCGATTTTTGCAGTAGTCGTTTCAACGACAATGGCATTTGCTGGTAACCCTGATCGTGCGGGTTCTGCTGGAGCTGGTCACTTGTTGATCAACCCATGGGCACGTAGCGCAGGAATGGGATACTCTGCAATGGCTTCTATCAATGGCGTAGAAGCATCATACAACAACGTAGCCGGATTGGCTTTCGTGAATAAAACGGAATTGTTGTTCACCAATACCAACTACCTAGTGGGTACTGGAATCAAATTGAACGCATTTGGATTTGGCCAACGTTTGAGTGAATCTTCTGTTTTGGGTTTGACTGTAACCAATATGAATTTTGGTGACATTGCCATCACTGAGGAAGATTTGCCAGAAGGAGGAATCGGAAGCTTCTCACCTAATTATACGAACATTGGTGTTTCTTATGCCAAGGCTTTTTCGAATAGTATCTATGGTGGATTGACTGTAAGATTGATTTCTGAATCAATCTATAATGTTAAGTCACAAGGGGTATCTTTTGACGCTGGTATTCGTTATGTAACTGGAGAGCAAGACAACATTCGTTTTGGAATCACATTGCGCAACGTTGGACCACCCATGCGTTACAGGGGAGATGGATTGTCCATTACAGCAACGATTCCTACTAATGGAGCTTCATTGACTGTTGATCAGCGTTCTGAAAAGTATGAATTGCCTTCATTGGTAAACGTAGGTTTTGCTTATGATTTCATTTTTTCGGAAGAAACGAAATTGACCGCTAATGCGCAGTACACTTCTAACTCATTTACCAAGGACCAATGGGGCTTGGGTGGAGAGTTTAATTTGAAAGATAAGTTCTTTTACCGTTTTGGTTACCAGTGGGAAAATGGTTTGAATTCTGACGAAGACAGAACAACAGTATTCACTGGACCAACAGCAGGTGCAACAATTCAGTTTCCAATGAACAATGGTTCTAATATCGGAGTAGATTATTCTTACCGCACAACTAATCCATTCAATGGAGTGCACAGTTTAGGATTGCATTTGACTTTGTAATTCAAAAAAAGATTTATTAAATTTGTTGAAGAAACCTCGAAAGGGGTTTCTTTTTTTTCTAATACATTCAAGTTATGGCCATAGCATATTATACAGCCGAGGGTTTAAAGAAATTGAGAGACGAGTTGCATCAATTGAAAACTGTTGAGCGACCCAAAATTAGTCAGCAAATTGCGGAGGCAAGGGATAAGGGCGATTTGTCAGAAAATGCCGAATATGACGCTGCAAAGGAAGCCCAAGGTCATTTAGAAGCGCGCATTGCCAAAATGGAAGATTTGGTAGCCAATGCTCGTTTGATAGATGAAACACAAGTAGATACTTCTAAGGTTTACATCTTGTCAAAAGTGACCATCAAGAACAAAAAAACCAATGCAGAGGTTCAGTATACATTGGTAGCAGAGAATGAGGCCAATTTGGCTGAGAAAAAAATTAGCGTTGATTCTCCCATCGGAAAGGGATTGTTGGGGAAGAAAGTTGGAGATATCGCGCAAGTGCAAGTTCCTGCCGGAATGATTGACTTTGAAATTTTAGAGATTACCAGATAAATCATGGCGTCCATTTTTTCTAAAATCGTGGCTGGAGAAATTCCTTGCTATAAGGTTGCTGAGGACGAAAATTACTTGGCCTTTTTTGATATTCTTCCCGTTGCAAAGGGACATTTGTTGGTCATTCCCAAAAGAGAAGAAGATAAGTTGTGGAGTTTGACAGATGATGAGTTTAGCGGCCTGATGTTGTTTGCTAAAAAAATGGCGAACAAAATGCAAGTTGTATTTGATTGCAAAAGAGTTGGAATGGCGGTAATTGGATTAGAAGTGCCGCATGCACATATTCATTTGGTACCCATGAATGAACTGGGAGATATCGATTTTAAGAAAGAAAGATTGAAATTCACTCCTGAGGAATATCAAGAGATGATTGGTAAAATGAAAGAATGAAAATGGGGCACATGCCCCATTATTTTTTTAATCCATTTTCGATTCCTGCTATCAAAGCATGAATCACTTTGATGTGAATTTCTTGAATTCGATCGGCGTATTCAAACCATGGCACTCTAATTTCTATATCACAAAGCTCAGCCATTTCTCCTCCATTTTTACCTGTTAATCCGACCACAACCATGCCCTTTGCTTTGGCCGCTTTGGCAGCTAGAATAATATTCTTTGAATGTCCGCTAGTGGTAATGCCTAGTAAAACGTCTCCGGGGCGCCCGATGCCTTCAACAAAGCGAGAAAAAACTTGATCAAATCCATAGTCATTGCCTACGCAAGACATGTGAGAGGGGTCTGAAATGCTCATCGCCCTATAGGCAGGACGATTGTCTCTATATCTTCCTGAAAGCTCTTCTGCAAAATGCATTGCATCGCACATGCTTCCACCATTGCCGCATGAGTAAATTCCGCCATCATTTTTCAGGCTTTTCACCATGGCTTCAGTTGCGGCATCAACTGATTTTAAAAATGTTTCATCATTTAAAATCAATGTCAACAAGTCGTGCGCTTGCGTTAAGTGTTCACGAATTATACTCATGTCGCGAATATCCAAAACAATCCTGAATCTCCTGCTTATATTTGTCCTTTATTATTCAAATGGAAATCTATCCTATTCACCAATTGTCAATTGTCATCCCTGCTTACAATGAGGGAAAAACCATTCATTTAATCTTGGACAAAGTCAAGGCTGTTCAATTGATGAATAACATCAAGAAAGAGATTATCATTGTGAATGATTGCTCCAAGGATGATACTGAAGAAGCGATTCAGCGTTATCAAGCGCAAAACCCTGATGTGAATATTCAGTATTTTAAGCACGAAGTCAATCAAGGAAAAGGAGCCGCTTTGCACACTGGAATTAAATGTGCGACAGGCGATGTTGTGATTATTCAGGATGCTGATTTGGAATACGATCCCAATGAATACAATGTATTATTAAAACCCATCATCGATGGTTTTGCAGATGTCGTTTATGGTAGTCGTTTCATGGGAGGCCGCCCACACCGCATATTATTTTTCTGGCATACCATTGGAAATAAGTTTTTGACCTTCTTGTCCAATGCCATGACGAACCTGAATTTGACCGACATGGAAACTTGCTACAAGGTTTTTCGTCGTGAGACCATTCAGTCTTTGGAATTAATGGAGAAGCGTTTTGGTTTTGAGCCCGAAGTGACTGCAAAGATTTCTAGAATTCCTAAAATTAGAATCTATGAAGTAGGAATATCTTACTATGGTAGAACGTACGAAGAAGGAAAGAAAATCGGAGCCAAGGATGGCTTTAGAGCCATTTATTGTATCTTAAAGTACAATTTATTTAAGCGATAAATTCTTGATTTCTGAGAAGAATTTTTGATGATTTTTCTCTGCGTTGTAATGTTCAAGAATAGTGGATTGCGCGCAATTGGCCATTTTCAACCAACTCTCGTTGTCTTGATATTTTTCAATAATCATTTCAGCATACTCCCGTAAGTTACCTTTGATCGGAATAATGAATCCATTTTCCGCATTAACCACCTCTTTGTTTCCAGGTATATCGGTAACAATCATAGGAATTCCATGAATGCCAGCTTCCATTAGGCTGACAGGTACACCTTCCCAAATGCTGGTATTGGCAAAGAATGCAATATTCTGTTTAGAAAGAAAATCGTAAATCTCTTCTTTGTTCATATAACCCAAAGAAGTGAAATGGATATTATTTTCTTTGCATGAAGCAGAAATTTGATCTTGTATTTCTTGAACGCCTGAACCGATGTGTACCCATTCAAAATGGTCTTTAAGTTCTATCATCAAATCCACCATTCTACCCATGTTTTTTACTTTTCCCATGAAGGCAAGGGTAAGTATGATGGGTTTGGGATTGGAGATGGCTGGAACGTTTTCGAATGTAATGCCCAATGGCTGATAGCGGAACTTTTTGTTCCAATTGGGGAATGTCCTCTGCAAATGATTTAAACCATGACGAGAAACGCTGTATATGGCGTCAAGGTATTTTATTTTCTGAACCTCGTATGGTGCATAGCCTGCCAGGGGCCAATCTTTGTGGTAGCAATCAATAGAATGTGATCGAGCAACATGTCGATGAGGCTGATGGTTTTTCGCCATCATATCGATCATAACCCCATCATGCATCCAATAATGGTAATGGGTGATATTTCCATGTTGAGTATTCAGCCAACTTTCTAGTTGATGGGCAATCCATGAGTAATGGTATAGTCGAAAAAAGTTTTGCTTGATCCTTTTTAGGCTTTCAAGCTTTTGTCTTGAGAAGAGCGCTTCTTTGAATAATATTGGAGCGATGGAAAACAGCGCAGCGATTTTCTCTCCCAAGCTTCGTTTGGGTTTGATACTGCCAAATTTCAAAACATGAAAAGCAGAATCAAGTCCTATTCGAGACTCATTGGGTTTGAAATCAAATTCTGCATAGGGAAGAAAGTAAACCTCGTCGAAGTTTTTTCCGAGCGCTTTGATTTCATCTAGAATATAGGCTTCTTTAAAACCAAAGGGAAACTGTTTGGTATAAACCACAACAATTTCCCTTTGCTTATTTTTAATCATTTGAGAAAATTACGCGTTCACGTAGCTTTCCAGAGGGGGACAAGTACAAACCAAATTTCTGTCTCCATAGGCGTTGTCTACACGACCCACAGAAGTCCAGAATTTGTTTTCTCTCAAACCAGCTACGGGATATGCCGCTTTGGTTCTAGAGTATGAATGGTTCCATTCATCCGCAGAAACTTCAAGGGCGGTATGTGGAGCCATTTTAAGCACGTTATCTGCTTTGTCAGCTGCTCCGCTCTCGATTTCAGCAATCTCCTGGCGAATGGCAATCATGGCTTCGCAGAAACGGTTCATTTCTCCCACAGGCTCTGATTCTGTTGGCTCGATCATGACAGTTCCGGCAACCGGGAAAGATACAGTTGGCGCGTGGAAACCATAGTCCATCAAACGCTTGGCAATATCTTCTACTTCAACACCCGCTGCTTTGAATGCACGACAATCCAAAATCATTTCGTGAGCAACGTGACCATGTGTTCCTTTGTAAAGAACAGGGTAGTGCTTTTCTAAAAGTGCCTTCATGTAGTTGGCATTCAAAATGGCATAACGCGTTGCATCAGTAACACCTTCAGCACCCAACATCTTGATGTAACCATAAGAAATCAAAAGAATCAAAGCGCTTCCAAATGGAGCTCCAGAAACTGACTCAATGGCTTGCGCTCCTCCGGTTTTCACCAAAGGATTTCCAGGTAAGAAAGGAACCAAGTGTGCTGCAACACCGATAGGACCCATGCCAGGACCACCACCACCGTGTGGAATAGCGAAAGTCTTGTGTAAATTCAAGTGACATACATCTGCACCGATATTTCCAGGATTGGTTAATCCTACTTGGGCATTCATGTTGGCACCATCCATATACACCTGTCCACCATTTTCATGAACGATTGAAGTGATTTCACGAATGCTTTCTTCAAATACACCATGTGTAGATGGGTAAGTAACCATCAATGCAGCCAAGTTGTCTTTGTGTTCAACAGCTCTTGCTCTCAAATCTTCAACATCAACGTTTCCGTTTTCGTCACATTTTACAACAACAACTTTGAATCCCGCCATAACCGCAGATGCAGGGTTGGTACCGTGTGCAGACGATGGAATCAAGCAAATGTTTCTGTGGTGATCGCCACGGCTTTTGTGATAGGCCATGATGACCAAAAGACCAGCAAGCTCTCCTTGTGCTCCACTGTTGGGTTGCAATGATACGCCTGCAAATCCCGTACTCTCACAAAGATCATTGTGGAGAATCTCCAACATTTTTTGGTAACCAGCAGTTTGCTCAAGTGGCGCATAGGGGTGCATGTTGGCAAACTCAGGCATGGTTACAGGAATCATTTCAGACGTTGCGTTTAACTTCATCGTGCATGATCCCAAAGCAATCATCGCATGAGCCAAACTCAAATCTTTGTTCTCTAATTTTTTCATGTAACGCAACATCTCTGTTTCAGAATGATGTTGGTTGAAAATGGGATGCGTCATGAATGTTGACTGGCGAGAGAAGTAATTGATTGCACTCTCTCCGTTTTGTACCTCAGCATTCTTTCCGCTCAACACGTACACCAAATCGGCAACATCTGTCATCGAAGTATTTTCTCCGATAGACACAGAAACATGTCCGTTGTTCCAGAAGCGTACGTTGATGTTTTTCTCGTTGCAACGCGCAGCTACTTCACTTTCATTCACTGCAAATTTTACAGTATCGAAAAATGAATTAGAAACCACTTGTACACCTGCATTTTTAGCAGATGCGGCCAATGCTGTTGCTTTGGCATGGATGTCTTGTGCAATGGCTTTAACACCAGCAGGTCCATGATAAACACCGTACATCGAAGCCATTACAGCAAGCAATGCCTGAGCGGTACAAATATTAGAAGTAGCTTTTTCACGGCGAATATGCTGCTCGCGGGTTTGCAAGCTCATGCGCAAACCTAAGTTGCCGTGACGATCCTTGGATACACCAATGATACGACCTGGCATATTGCGCTTGAATTCTTCAGTAGCACAGAAGAAAGCTGCGTGTGGACCGCCATAACCCATTGGGACACCAAAGCGCTGTGAGTTACCAAAACATACATCGGCTCCCCATTCACCCGGAGGGGTAATTAAAGTAAGCGCCATCAAGTCTGAAGCAACTGCTACGAATGCACCTACTGCATGCGCCTGATCAGCGAAAGCTTTGTACTCATGTATTTCTCCAGAATTGTTGGGATATTGAAGCAATGCTCCAAAATATTGAGCTGTCAATTCAGTTTCGTTGTATTTACCTACAACTATCTCAATTCCCAAACGCTCAGCACGTCCTTTGATGACGGATAATGTTTGGGGATAAATTTCTTGATCGACAAAAAATAAATTCGCATTGTTTTGCTCCTTCTCTCTTGAGCGAGAATGGAAGAACATGATCATGGCTTCCGCTGCTGAAGTTGATTCATCCAACAAACTTGCATTGGCAATTGGAAGTGCGGTTAACTCCGTCACCATGGTTTGGAAATTCAAAAGGGCTTCTAAACGACCTTGTGCAATTTCAGCTTGGTATGGCGTGTAAGCCGTGTACCATCCTGGATTTTCTAAAACGTTGCGCAAAATCACCGTTGGTGTGTGCGTTTCGAAGTAACCCAACCCAATGAAATTTCTTCTCACTTGGTTAAGTTTCCCCAATTCTGCAACGTGCTTTAGATAATCGGCCTCAGACATGGCAGGCGCAATGTTGAGCGGCTTTTGAAGGCGAATAGCTGCAGGAACGGTTTGATCGATTAGTGTGTCAATCGAGTCAACACCGATGGTTTGAAGCATATGGGCCACCTCATTTTGACGAGGTCCCAAGTGGCGTGAAGCAAAATTTTGCATGTACAAATTTTTCATTGATATGTATGCAAATATAAGGTTCAGCAACTGAAACAAAAGGATGACTTTTTAGGTGTATTTTTGGCCACCATGGAGCTCACTCCCAATTTTGATATTACCCTTCCCAAAAAGGAACGCTATGCACAACTTTCAACCTCATTGAAAGGCTTGTTGCAAGGCGAGCACGATCATGTGGCCAATCAAGCCAATATGGCGGCTTTGATATTTCATGCCTTTGATTTTCATTGGGTGGGATTTTATTGGGTCAAGGGCCAAGAGCTTGTCCTGGGCGCTTTTCAGGGGCCCGTTGCATGCACAAGAATTGCCAAGGGTCGTGGTGTATGTGGCACTTGTTGGGAAAAGAATGAGGTGCAATTGGTGCCCAATGTGCATGAATTTACGGGACATATTGCCTGCAGTGCATTGAGTCAATCTGAATTGGTGATTCCAATCTGTCATCAAGATCAAGTGATTGGTGTTTTGGATATCGATAGTGTTTTTTTAGATGACTTTGATGCAGATGATGTGCAAGGCATGTTGGCATTGGTCAAAATTTTGGAAGAAAGATGGACGGCATGAAGTTTAAGTTGATTTTGGGTTGTTCTCTTCTATTGTGGGGATGCGCGCAGATCAGAATGGTAGAGGGCGGAGCCAAAGACACTACACCTCCTGTATTGTTAAGCTCGGATACGCCAGACAGTTTATTGAATTGGAAGGGTCAGGGATTTGAGCTTACTTGGGACGAATACGTAGCCATGGAGGACGTAACCAATCAAATTACTTTCTCTCCGCCTTTGCAGTTTCCATTGAATGTTGTAGCCAAAGGCAAGAAGGTTATTGTTTCTTGGTCAGATACTTTGCGTTCTGAGACAACCTATCAAGTTGATTTTGGAAATTCCATCGTGGATATTACGGAAGGTAATCCTGCTTCTTTGACGCGCATCTGGAGTACAGGAAGTGTTTTAGACTCCTTGGAATTATCGGGTGTCGTGATCAATGGATGGACGGGCCAACCTGTCGATCAGGCTTTGGTTCAATTGCTAAGCTCGTCGTTTGATTTGGAAAAGGTAAATAAGCCGAGCTACCAGGTGAAGACCAACAAGGAGGGTAAGTTTACTTTTCATTGTCTACCTGCCTCTTCGTTTTATTTGTTGGCTTTTGAGGACAAGAACAAGAGCGGACGATGGGAAGAAGGAGAATGGTTGGATACGGATATGAATTTGTGGATGACTTCTCAAGAGAATTCTGATATATCATGTGTGCTTTCTCAGAATGTAGGTTCCGAACCCAAGATTGGTGAAATCACCGTTGATTCGGCGGGATGGGCTTCTTGGAACTGGGATCCGCGTTGGAAATTGCCCGAGTTTGTGCCCAGCAATGAGGAAGAGATTTGGGAGAACAATTGGACCATCGAGCGATTGAACGATAGTATTTTGGTTTCTTGGGTGGGGAAAGTAGATAATGCTTTTCATCCATTGAAATTAAAGTTTGAAAATGGAATGACAGACTCTATATCTGTGCCTGTTTTTGAAGAGAGATGGAAGCGCAATCCCTATTTTGAAAAGGTGAAAGAAAAGAAGTTGATGCAGAATCAACCCTGTGTTTTACCCCTTCCCTATCCCACTACAGGCGTCCAATCCAACAAGTGGAAATGGAAAAAAGATAAGGAAGAGTGGCCCGTTGAAATTGTTCTGAAAGACAAGTACGCAGAGTTATCGACGCAAGGATTGGTACCTGGAAAATACAACTTGCAAATCTTACCCAAGGCAGCTTATTATCGCGATTATATGTGGGTAAGCGATACGGTGAATTATACCGTTCAAATCTTAGGACCTGAAGACATTGGACAGTTGCAAGTGAAGAGCAAGTTCTCTGCTGATTTTTGGTGGAGTTTGACGGATGAAAAGGGTAATATTCAAACCATAACCGGAGCACAATTGATGAACACTGGGATCTCTGCTATCCCCGGAACTTACACGCTAAGGGCGGTTGAGGAAAAAGATCATCTGAGATTTTGGGATGGACTCAACTGGAAGATGCAAATAGAGCCAGAGGTGGTTCATGTCTTTCCGCAGCCGATTGTTATTCGAGCGAATTGGAATCAAGTATTGGATTGGAAATAATTAGAAGGAGATAAAGCTTTTCTTGACAAACTTGGGATTTCCTTTTTTGTCGATACAAACTTTTTGATAAGAACCCTTGGCCTCGTCATTTCCATAATTAGAGGATTCCTTCCAGTATTCGCAAGCCCCTTCTTCGTCATGAAAACGGTAACGAATTTCACCCAAAAGCATCAATACTTCTGCTAGATTTTCAGGTTTTTCTAGGGCTAATTCTGAGAAAATTTCTTCGGCAGCTTCCATTTGCTGGGCATAATACTTGGCCATACCCATGTTGAATTTGGCTGCTAGAAGAGTAGGTTTTGTGTCGTAAGCCGCTTGAAAATAAATGAAAGATTTTTCATATTCACCGCGTTCCGTATGGATGATGCCCATCAGGTAATAAGCGTCGGGATCTTCAGGGTAGGAGTCTACAGCACGCTGAAGAATTCTCAAGGCATCTTTTGGTTTTTGAAGGTAGTAGTAACATTCTCCCAACCAGTAAATGGCTTTGTATTCTTCTTGGTGATTGTTGTAGTAGTCGGTTAATACAGGAAGGGCGGGTTCGAACAATTGGTTTTTGAGCAAACAAATGCCGTAGTTCAATCCATATTCTTCTGGTTTGAATCCGATGGCTTCATAATGGCTTTTGGCTTTGTCAAAGGCTTTGGTTTTCATTTGCGCATTGGCCAAAAGAAAGTGCCATTCGTCTTCTTTTCCTGCTACAGCTTGTGGGCAGCATTTGAACAATGAGTCAATGTCATGAGCTACTACCGCGAATTTCTCGGCTTTATACAAATCCTTGTATTGTGGCAATGATTGAGCCCAGGCTCCAAGAGCCCACATCCCCATCCAACATAGAAACCACTTTTTGAACATCGCTCAAATATACCTCAACTTTTTTAAAGTTGTTGGATAAGAAAATGAATAACCCACAGGCGATGGTTAAATCTTCCAGCGCTTGATGATCTCGTCTTTTTTCTTCGTTATGCGCTCATCGGAATCAAATGGAAGTACGGTGATTCCTGCGCTGTAGTTGTAAATGGGATTGGTCACGTTGTCTTTGAAAAATGTTTGCGTGGGCATTGTAACAAAGAATTTCATTCTGCCATATCCAATGGATGCAGACAAATCTGCAGTGAACGGGCGAATGCCAAAATTATTTTTGTTCTTTACTTCAAAGTCGCCAAATTGGTTGTGATAAGACTGGTACGATTTGATACCAAATTTCCAATGTCCCAAAATCCCTGCGGACACATGAAATTGGGATTTTTCGGCACGACCAAAATTAAGTTCGAGCATCAAAGGAATGGTTAGTTTGGACAATCTCAATTCATTATTTTCAAAATCATTGTCCGGTTGATAAGAATAGGTAAGGGTATTGCTTGCTGTTGCATCGCTGTATCTCAATTGAATATTTTTTTGCCAAGCGTAATATTCAAAGCTATATCCCAATCCTGTATAGAAACCAGTTCCATTTTTTGAAATGGCGAATTTCTTTTCCAATAGGTTTATTCTAATACCAGCTGATTTCTGCATGTCTTGTTCTAGCCAAGGAGAAATATTGGCGTTGTTTCCTTCCTTATCGCCCAACCAAGGGACATATAAATCCATCCCGTTCCAATGGGTTTGATTGGAGAAATTGGTTCGATCTTCACCAGACGATGGAGTTTCTTGGGCGAAAACTGAATTTAGCGCCAAAGTCAACAAGGACAAAGAGAAAAGATTTTTTATCATGTTGCGAATAACGAATAAAAGCTGAAGATTTCTGTTTTTAAACTTTTTAATTAAAGTTAAAGAAAATTTAAACCCAACATAAATTAACGGATGTTACCAAAAAAGAATGACCTTTGTTGTATGCGTTTAACACTGACGATTGTCATACTTGCGGCGTTGATGTCCAGCTGTGGTCAAGTTACTTGGTCCAATGGATTTCGCGTTTGTGAAAAGACCTTGCAGGGTTGCGCAGTGGCTTCATCTGCGATTTCAGAAGTAACCTGCTTTTGGAATGGTCACGAGGAAGATTGCGTTGTAGGTGAAGATCAGAAGCCCGTTACAAAGAATATTGCCCATAAAAACCACGAAGGAGTAGTTGAAGTGGTGATGAAGGTTGATCAGAAAGGTCAATGGAAAGTGGTGAATATGGCGGCGACCAATGAAGAATTGGCCAAGTATGTTTTGTCAAAATTGAAAGAATACAATTTGCAGGCTAACAGCAAGTCCGTTGGACAAGTGGTGAAGTATCGATTTGTATTTAAAAAGCAAGCTTAAAGTTTATGTTGGGAAGAGATTTGCGTGCCTTGACGCCTGATGAAATATTGCAATGGGTATTGTCCATTGGAGATAAAAAATTTAGGGCTCAGCAGATTCAAGAGTGGTTGTGGAAAAAAGGCGCAACCAATGTCGATCAAATGTCCAATCTCTCTCATGAATTGAGGGAAGCCTTGAAACGAGATTTCCAATTTTCTTCGGCTCTTCGCAAGGAGGAGCAATTGTCCAATGATGGCACAATGAAGTGTATCTATGAGTTGGATGGAGACAAAGTGGTAGAGGGTGTCTTGATTCCCACTCCCAAACGCATGACAGCTTGTATATCTTCTCAAGTAGGGTGTAGTTTGGCTTGTAAGTTTTGTGCGACTGGTCGTTTGAAGATGATGCGCAACCTAACTGCAGGAGAGATTTTTGATCAGGTTTACGATTTGAAAATGGAGGCCGAGCGCCGCTATAATATTCCCCTTTCCAATATTGTTTACATGGGCATGGGAGAACCTCTTTTGAACTACAAAAATGTGCTTCAATCGATAGAGCATATCACCAGTCAAAAAGGTTTGGGTATGTCTGCACAACGTATTACGGTAAGTACAGCGGGCGTTGCCAAGATGATTGCCAAATTGGGGGACGATGCAGTTAAATTTCATTTGGCGGTTTCTCTGCATGCTGCAACAGATGAGAAACGCAATCATATCATGGAAATCAATGAGACCAATAATCTGGAGGTTTTGGCTAACTCGTTGAAGTATTTTCATGAGAAAACCGGTGATCGCGTCACATTTGAATACATCATTTTCAAAGATTTCAACGACAGCATTGAAGATGCAAAAGCATTGGCCGAGTATTGCAAGCAATTGCCAGTAAAGATCAATGTCATAGAGTACAACCCGATTGTGGGTGGAGAATACCAGCAGACTACGGAAGAACGACTAAAAGCTTTTACGCAGTATTTGTTGCAAAGAAATATGGTGGTTAATCTCCGTCGTTCAAGGGGTAAGGACATTGACGCTGCTTGTGGTCAATTGGCCAATAAGAATCAATCTTTGCTTAAGCCAGCTGCTGCAGAAATTTTGGGTAACTTATTGTAGTTTACTCAAACGAAATCCTACATCTGCAATTCCTTCCAAATTTTCTGTACGCATTGCTTGCTGGATAGAAATTCTGTAATGTCCAGCCAATGGGAATTTCTTGCGTTCTTTGAAAATTATCCTGCTGTCATATAAATCACCTAATCCACTTCCTAACCAATGTCCTTCTGCATCTGCCAATGGGCAATTGATGGTATCGATGCTCAATTTTCCATTGGGGAATTCCAATGAGACAAACAAGAAGATATTGGAGTAAGCATAGCTTTCCTGGTTGCGCATAGTAACGTAGAAGTTGTGAAACGAAACCGTATCTTGAATATCAAATTCAAAATTCACGGGCTGATTAACATTCCAATTGGCGTTTTCTATGATTTGTGACTGCTCAAAAACATGTGCGTCATCACAACTAGAAAAGGTCAAAAGCAGCGCGATGAAAAAACTGGATATTAAAGTTTTGAATCCGTTCATGGAGCAGGATTGGATTGTGGCGGTTTTGGATTTTGACCTTTGTTGGGTCGTGGTCCATTGAACTTTTTCTTATTAGGATTTGCCGGATTCTGATTGGCAGGAGTATTTTGAGGTTTGTTCTCCTGCGTTTTATTTACTTCAGGCTTATTTCCCTGAGGCTTATTTCCTTGCGGTTTATTTCCTTGTGGCCTATTTCCGTGCGGACGATTTCCTTGTGGTTTGTTTTCCTGAGGTTTACTTTCTGACGGGCTGCCTTCTTGTGGTTTTTTATCACCCTTTGAAGGTTGTGGACCTCTGTTTTGCGGACCTCTAGATTTGTTGTTGCTTTTGGATTTTTTACTTTTATCAAAACGCGTTAAGCTGTCTTGACCAACGACTTGAGCAAAACCAACCTCAACTTCTTTTTCTTTCTCTTTGTCTGACAAGTAGATCTCTTCACCGATTTCCAAAGCTTGCCCCTTTTTATTTTTTTCAATGATATCAAATACCATTTCAGTGGTCAATGCAAATGGCGCAGATCCTGGTTCGTTTTCTAGTGTATAGTAAACGATTTTTTTGAATATGTCTGTTTTGAAATGCGAAGCGGTTCCCTTAGGGAGGCGAAGTCTAACATTTGTAGGAGGTAGATCTTTTACAGCTTCAACATATTGATCCAATTCATAGTTAAGGCAACATTTCAATTTACCGCATTGTCCAGCAAGTTTGCCTGGGTTGAGAGAAAGTTGTTGGTAACGTGCTGCTGATGTGGATACAGCGCGGAAATCAGTTAGCCAAGTGCTGCAACACAATTCTCTTCCACAGCTCCCAATTCCGCCCAATCTTCCGGCCTCAGCGCGGTAGCCAATTTGCTTCATTTCAATTTTTACTTTGAAGCGTTCAGCCAATTTGCGAATCAATTCACGGAAGTCAACGCGATCTTCAGCGGTGTAGTAGAAAATGGCTTTGGTGCCATCACCTTGAAATTCTACATCGCTAATTTTCATTTGCAAGTTCAACTGCTTTGCAATCTCTCTTGCACCCATCATTGTGGTATTTTCTTGGGCTCTGGCAGCTTGCCACTTGGAGATGTCCTCTTCGTTGGCCTTGCGAATAATTTTTTTAATCTCGTAATTGTCCTTGACATCTTTTCTTTTTAATTGGATTTTAACCAATTCGCCCGTCAAAGAAACGATTCCGACATCAAGACCAGGATTGAGATCAATGACGACAACATCGCCAACATACAATTCCAATTGACCATTTCGGTAATAACTTTTTCGTCCGTTTTTAAAACGAACTTCCACCATATCAAATGCCTTTTGACCGGCAGGCAACGGAATTCCCGTTAGCCAATCAAAGACACTCATTTTATCGCAACCACAAGTACCACAAGAACCATTGCTCTTGCAACCTGCAGGAACTCCATTACTTCCACTTGAACATGAACTACATCCCATATCTCTCTTTACCATCACTATGGGTGACGGATTGCGCTAAGATAAGCATTTAAAACGGACGAATCAATTGGCGTATTGATTCCTTCTCAATAAGTGGTGAACCTTGATGCTGAGATGCGAGAAAAGCAATTTGGCGTTGAGGTTTCGACCAATGTGGTAGGCCGCGTCTGTAAGCTCATTCATCAAATCTTCTGCATTGAAGTGGTTGATGAACTTGGAAAATTTTTCCGCAAAAGCTTTTTCACTTTCCGTCATGTGGAGAATTTCCTCTCCGATATAATTTTTGAGCAGGTTTTGTCGGACTTGTTCTAATCCATATTCAAAAAACTGCTTTTGCACTTCCCTTCCCCAAGAGTGAAATGTTACACCCATTTCTGTGAGATGAAAAAGATCTTTCTTGTAACACAATCGCATCCAAGTTTGAAAAGCCTCATCTAGCCCTTGATTGAAATTTTCATTTTGAGCAAACATGACAGCTTTCCACAAATTTCCATTGGAGAACGCCGCAGACATCTGCGCCCGCTCTGGCGCAATCCCCAATTGAACAAGGTATTGCTCGACAAGGGCATCTTCAATTTTTGGAATTTGAATGGACTGAACGCGCGAAACTACCGTCGCGAGCATCGATTCAGTGCTTTCCGTGACGAGAATAAAAACAGTATTGGCAGGCGGTTCCTCTAAAAGCTTGAGGAGTTTGTTGGCCGTGTCTTCTTTGATTAACTCGGCCATCCAAATTATCATGACTTTTTTTCCACCATAAAAGGATTTGAGAGAAAGTTTTCTCGCAATGTTATTGGCTTCGTATACGGGAAAATGAAGAAGCTTGTTCTCTTTAGAAATTTTACTGATCCAATATTCCGTGTTGAAATAACAAGTGCTCAGTAAAAGCTCTCTCCATTCTTCACCAAAATCATCAGAAAGGGTGTGCTCACTTCCGGAGGAAGATTTATTGAAAAAAGGAAATGAGAAATGTAAATCGGGATGTTGCAAACTGTGAATGGCCTTGCAGGAAGTACATTCATGGCAAGCGTCATTTTCATTGGGATGTTCGCAGAGCAAGTATTTGCTCATCGCCATTGCCAAAGCCAGCGCACCATGTCCTTCTGCTCCGTTGAATAACATGGCATGTGGAACGCGCGCTTCTCGGACACTGCGCAAAAGTCTTTCTTTTACCTTTTGTTGTCCTATGACTTCGCTAAATGAATACATCATGTTGTAAATCTACAAATGGAAGAGCTCGTAGAAAATTTCTAGGCTTTGAATCGTGGATTTTTTTTCCATTTGTATGAACAAATATTCCACAGAATCCCTCAATAGGCTTCTTTTTTGTGCTCCGGAAATGTTTTTATTCTCTACAAAATCCCAATTGTGCTGCAAGATGTCGATGAAGAGCTGCAGTTGGTGATTGGCAGAAGTGATATTCAATCCTGGCGGTACATAGCCTTTCCCAAATTGACCTTCTTTCATGCTGAACCAATCAGGATTGTCTTTTGGAACAATGGGACAACAGCCCAGTGCGCGCATCAGACCTACAGCAAAAGCAAAATGATAAGATTGAACTTGATCGGCTGAATCTAGGTCCAGTGTAAGCTGAACCAAAAAATGATACAGTGGTGGATTTTGATAATGCTCTTCCATCAAATGATGCAGTACCTCTTGGAAGAAAAGAAGTGTTGCACTTTTGACAGGATCAATTCGGGAATGAAACAAGTGTTGGGTTACCTGTGGATTTCTGAGCCAAGGTGTTTGGTCCTTTTGGTCTTCTTTGATTTGAAATTGAATGACATCGAACAGGTCGAATTTTAATCCCTTCTTGGTTGATCCTTTCCACCAGAATCCTTGGAGTCCATTGGTTTCAGAGAAAATCTTTACGATGCAGAGCTGATCCCGAATCATTTTTTTTTGGATCACAATGCCGTTTAATTCTTTCATTGACCGAGGTGCAAAAGGTTTATTTTTGTAGCAAAAGTAAGAGATGAATACCGATTACCTACCCGCCTGGATATTAACCATCATCATTGGATCCTATATCATTTATCGATTCAAAGATGAGATATATATGCGCTTTTCTTTTGTTGAACGAGATGGGGTTATAGAGAATTGGGCACAGGCTTCAGTCAAAGGAGAGCGTCAGTTTCATCCACTAATTTCTTATGAGGATTTGGATGGCCGCATTAAATTCAGGGCTGAGGAATACTGCACGGGAGAGCCGATGTACCCGGTAGGCACAAAAGTAAAAGTGCGCATGCACCCCAAGAAAAAGGCCATGCGCAAAATTATTTATCCTAAGGTTTAGTTCTTCTCAATCCACTGATAGATTTCTCTCATGCTGGGTTGAATGATAATTTCAATCCTTCTGTTTTTTGATTTATCATTGGCATCTATTGGATGATATTCACTGCGACCAGCAGCTGAAAGAATCTCAGGTTTCACTGTGGAGTTTTCACTCATGATTTTTACAACTTCCGTAGCTCTTAAAACGCTCAGTTCCCAGTTATCTCGGGGGATTGCGGATGAGTTAAGTTTGTCAGTATCGGTATGACCTTCCACAATAATTTCAACTTCATTTTCATCTTGTAAGGCCTGAGCAATTTCTAAAAGCGCCTCTTTACCTTTGCTGTCAACAGCAGTACTACCTGATGCAAAAAGCAATTTGGCCTCCATGCTCACGTACACTTTTCCATCTCTTTCAGTGACGGTTAGACCTTTGTTTTTAAAGGCTTCCAACGCTTTGGTCAACTTGGCACGTAACGCCTGTGCTGCGCTGTCTTTGGCTGCCATCATGCGTTGCAAGTCTTGTAGCTTGGCTTCTCTTTCCGCAATGGCGCCTTCTTTTTCTTTGACCTCAGCTTCTTTGACTTTTAATGCATTTTCCTTTCTTCTTAACTCTTCCAAAAGCAATTTATTTTCTTTGCTGGAAGCCACAAGAAGGGTGTTCATTTTTTGCGTCAAGGTATCATTCAAAGTGGTTAGATTGTCCACCTGATCACGCAAGTAGCGGTTTTCTTTTCCATACTTGGTGGTGTCTTGAGACAACTTCCCGTTTTCCTTTTTGGCTGTATTTAAATTGGTTGTGCACTCCTTGTTGTTGGCGTCCAATTTTTCATTGAGATTGCGAAGCTGCTCAATTTCTTGATCAGCTTTTTGCTTTTTATCAGTTAGCTCAGTGAATTTTTTTTTCGGCACACACGCAACGAATGCCATGGATAGGGCAATTCCCAACAAGATCTTAGTACTTTTCATTTTCATGATTTTGTACAAAGTACCCGCTGAAATCGAAATTCCTAGGCGCCGCTTTTTTTAGTTACGAACCTTGAGTTGTCAATTGATGGCCGCTATCCAAGCCTCAACATCCGTCAACTGAATGGCTGAAATTTCCAACTTGTTCTTCTTGCGGTATCCATTGAGTTGCTGATGAATAGCTGTTGGCTTGGCATTTTTAAGGGATTCGATATCTGAGTATCCAGCTTTTGGTAAGTGCTCAGCCCATTCGTCTGTAACACCAATTGCTTTGAAAGCATTCAAATCTGGACCTTGAATCGGTTTCTCTGGACGCATTTGAGGGAAGAACAATACTTCTTGGATGGACTCATTGTTGGTTAATAGCATTACCAATCTGTCAACGCCAATCCCCATTCCTGAAGTTGGTGGCATTCCATATTCCAACGAGCGGATAAAATCATGATCGATGAACATCGCCTCGTCATCACCACGCTCCATCAAACGCATTTGTTCTTCAAATCGACCCAACTGATCGATGGGATCATTTAGCTCACTATATGCGTTGGCAATTTCCTTACCGTTGACCATCAACTCAAAACGCTCTGTGAGTTCTGGATTCTCTCGGTGTCTTTTGCACAACGGAGACATCTCCACAGGATAATCAGTGATGAAGGTGGGTTGCATATAGTTTTTCTCACACTTGGAACCGAAAATCTCATCGATGAGTTTTCCTTTTCCCATGGAATCATTGACCTCCAAGCCGATTGACTTGGCGAATTCAAAGATTTCTTTTTCTGATTTACCAGTGATATCGAAACCTGTAAAATCAATGATGGATTGGGTCATGGTGACACGCTTGAACGGAGGTGTGAAGTTCAAAACTTTTTCACCATGCTGAACTTCCGTGGTGCCCAAAGACTGCTGACAAACATGAGCGAGCATGTTCTCAGTAAATGACATCATCCAATTGTAGTCTTTAAAGGCTACATAAATTTCCATTACGGTGAACTCGGGATTGTGCGTGCGATCCATCCCTTCATTTCTGAAGTTTCTGGAGAACTCGTAGACCCCGTCAAATCCGCCTACGATCAATCTTTTCAAGTACAATTCGTTGGCGATGCGCAAGTACATTGGAATGTCCAATGCATTGTGGTGGGTAATGAAAGGTCGGGCCGATGCACCACCTGGGATGTTTTGTAGTACAGGAGTATCTACTTCCAAATAACCATGGTCATTGAAAAATTGACGCATGGCATTCACGATTTTGGTTCGTGTGTAAAATGTTTTCTTTACGTTGTCATTTACTACCAAATCCACATAGCGCATGCGGTATCTAGATTCTGGATCTGTAAAGGCGTCGTATATGTTTCCATCCGCGTCTTTTTTAACCACGGGTAGTGGCTTGATGGATTTGGCCAACATTTGAAATTGAGAAACTTTGACAGAAATCTCACCCATTTTGGTGGTGAATAATTTTCCAGTAATTCCGATGAAATCGCCAAAGTGAACGAGATGCTTGATAACCTCATTGTACAATGTTTTGTCCTCTCCAGGACAAATCTCATCGACATTCAAGTACAACTGAATTTTTCCAGAAGAGTCTTGTAGGTCGCCAAAAGTGGCCTTTCCCATGACGCGTTGGTTCATGATTCGGCCCGCTAGGGTAACTTCTTTTCCCTCTTCGTACCCTGCTTTGGCTTCATGAGCCGTTGTTGTGGTAACAAATTCATGTGCAGGGAAAGGGTCAATGCCCAATTGACGTAACTTCTGTAAAGCTTCTCTTCTTACAATTTCTTCTGGAGATAAATGCGCGTTCATGCCGCGAATTTAATCCTTAACGGGCGAAACTAGAAGAACAAATTCACCCTTTGGGGAAGATTGTTCTGCCCATAGTCGCGCTTGTTCTAATGTTCCTCTGAAAACCTCTTCATGAAGTTTTGAAATTTCTCTAACGACGGCACATTCTCTTTCGTTTCCGCAAAAATTGGCCAATTGTTCCAATGTTTTTAAAAGTCGATGCGGACTTTCATAGAGGATTACAGTTTTGTCTTCCAGAGCAATTTTTTTGATTCGTGTTTCTCTCCCTTTTTTGTGGGGAAGAAAACCTTCGAAAATAAATTTCTCCGCTGGGAGACCGCTCACGACCAAGGCTGGAACAAATGCAGTAGGTCCCGGAAGACACTCTACCTCAATGTTTTCTTTGATACATTCTCTCACCAAAAGAAATCCAGGATCGGATATGGCAGGTGTACCAGAGTCTGTTATTAGACAAGTAAGATTATGCGATTGGATTTTTTGAATCACCTTGCCCAACGTTTGGTGTTCGTTGTTCTGATGATAACTCATTAGCGGTTTGGAAATACCCAAGTGTTGCAACAATTTACTGCTGTACCGCGTGTCTTCACAAAGTATGAAGTCACACTCTTTAAGGTAACGAATCGCACGTAAGGTGATGTCCTCTAAATTTCCTACGGGAGTAGGGACCAGGGCCAATTTCATTTAGGCGTGTCTGCGTTGTACCAATTCTTCCAACTCAATGTAGGCAATAGATGTTGTATCCCAACCCCATTTTCTTTTCATGTTGTCCAAAACCTCCATTGCTTTTTCACTGCTGGCATTATTCAATTCAGAAATGCTCAGTTCGTATTGTTCAGAATCCCCTTTGAATAGTTCACGAGCAAATTGAAAACGCTGGTTCATGGTAATGCTCTTTTTCAAATCTTCAATGGGCGCTTTTTCCAGGGCTTTTAGAATGGTATGCTGCGTTTGTTGTTGAGCAAGAATTTCATTCAATGAAATGATGGGAGTATTTTCTTCTGCAGGGGTACTCGTTTTTTCTTGTATGACTTCTTCAATCATATCCATCAAATTCACTTGGCGTGTATCTGTTTCTGGCTCTGCTTCAATCTCAATCTCAATGGGTGCTGGAATAGCTGAAACCTCTTCTTCTATTTCAAATGCAATGGATGTTTCTGGCTCCATTGCTGGAACTTCATTTTCCTGAGATTCCATGTTCAATGTGAAAACAGGCATTTCTACTTCAATGGATTCCTGCTGGATTGGTTGTACTTCTTGCTCATACGCTTTGTGACGAAGAACAATTAATCTTTCATACAATTCCCTGGAGTTATTGACCATTTGCTCCAATGAGTCTTTCTTGTTTTTGCCACTGTACAATCCATTCAATTGATCAGCCAATTGCTGGGCTAGGCTTTGGAGGGGGATGAAATGATTTTCCATACTTTAATCTTGGTGTTAAAAGTAGTGGTGTTAAAAGTCAGAAATTGATCGTATTGAAAGAGTTATTCAATATGAAAAGTGAGTTATTTTGAGATTTGCAACTGTACTTTTTTGGGTAATCCAAGTACAACTTGTTGATACGAATGTTGGGTCAACGACCAAATTAGGGTATCGGGAACGTCAAGTCCAAGAGCTACTGTGTTCCAGTGTTTTTTATTGCTGTGATATCCGGGTTTTATACCGTCGTATTGACTTCTCAGTTCTATTGCATAATCTGGATTGCACTTGAGATTGATGGCATTGAATTCAAAAATGTCGCACATGGCAAAAATTTTACCGGCTACTTTGAATACCAAAGTTTTGTCATCGAATGGTGTGCATTCTTCAGTAAAAGGGAGTGAAAGGCAATAATCTCGGAAACTTTCGATATTCAATTCCATGCACTATTCGTAGGCTGCACACAATTGTTTTTCACGTCCAATCACTGCACATGTCTTGAGATTAAGACTAAGTTCATGTGTTTGGTAGGAGCCATATCTGAGCTTATTTAGTGTAAGGTCATAAGCGTATGAGATGCTGATTTGGTTGAGAATATCAAACTTTACGATACCGCTAATACCATGGCCATTTCTTGCCGCAAAACCTAGGCTAAATTTCTTTTTATACGTCATCAAAGCTTGGGCATCAATGGCGGGTCGAGTTGAGCGCACCCAACGAAACATGAAGCTTGGTTTGAAAGCGATGTCTTTGCTGATCTTGATGTATTTCCCGTATGTAATGTTGTAATGGGTTTGGTATTTGGAATCGGTTAATCCATCTATTGCTCTACCTGGCAAAGTACGGATAGAAAGGCCATAGAATCTATCACCGCGGTACAACCAAAATCCCATATTGATATTGGGAAAAATGTAATCACTAACCGTTCCTTGCATGACTGTTTCAGCTATAGGATCGGCAAAATTGATTTTGGTGTAATCTGCACGGATTTGATGAAAGCCCAATCCAATACCCGCCGCTAAGTTGTATCCCTTTGACACACGTGTATGGTAGGCATAATTGACCATAAACGAAGTAGAACCAAAAGCACCCGCTTGGTCTGATTCAACAATTGCACCTAAACCTTGAAATGCATTTTTACTTGCTCTAAGTCGCGCATGGACCATAGCTGCGGTGGTTCTTGGAGCACCTTCAATTCCATACCATTGCTGTCTGAAATTGGATTTGAATTCTGTGCAAGTAGTATACCCGGTAGCGGCTGGATTGATGAATTGATAATTGAAAATAAAATTGGTGTACTGCGTTTGCTGTTGAGCAAATGCACCCAATGACATGATCAAGCATCCAATGACAAGGCTATATTTTTTCATGTTGTTCATCAATGAAGAATGGATATATAGCCGGTGAATGGTTCGATGTAAACTACAGGTGAGTTGAGTTCGATGACGTAGTAATAACTTCCAGTGGGGAGCTTCTTGCCCCGATTGGTGCCATTCCAAGGAGTAGCGTAACCAATAGAGCGGAAAATGTTTTGACCCCATCGGTCATAAATGTTGACTTCAGCTCTTTCAAATTTTTCGACACCATCGATGATCCATTCATCATTTACACCATCACCATTTGGAGAGATGGCGTTGGCAAAACCAATCGGCACACCTACGGGGACGATAACTGAGTCTATTAGTGAGCAGCTTCCAATATTGGCCTCAACGGTAAATACTTGTGTTTCTGTTGGAAATGCGGTAGGATTCTGCCCATTGGGATTGCTTACAAATTCCTCAGGACTCCAGTTGTAATTGGCATCTGCTGGTGCACCGCCACAATACAAATAGGCCTCTTGGCCTGCAAAAATGAACAATGGAGAAGTGCTAGCGACAATTTCTAAAGGAGGGCCAGATGCAGAAACGTTGATTTTACAAGGACCAAAAATGCCTTGGTGATTGGAACCAATGACAACTATGAAATGACTCGATGCGGGAAGGGCGTTGATGTTAAAAGTTTGTTCCTCGGTCGTAAAAGTGTAACAACCAATTTGTCCAATGTAACTGGTAGGATCACACGGTGAACCATTTGGATCTATCTGAATGATGGACATGTAAACCGAATCCAAAGCCACCTGTGCAGTTCCTGAAATGGGATCTACAAAAATGTAATCACAATCTTCACGTGTCAATGTGATTTGGGTTTGCCCGCCTTGCGTTCCGGTTTGCATGGTCATGAAGTAAGACATGGTGACATCCATGCATCCAAATGAAAAAGGAGTTGAAATCATGGAAGCCTCAACAGGAGCTGCTTGCGCACAAAGGGGGTTGTCTCCCGCTAATTCACAAGATTGGCCAAAGGCCCATGTGGAAAGAATCAAGAAAAAGGCAGCGAAGAGATTTCTCATTAGGACAAATATAGTTCCTTGAATTAGGCAAACTCAATCATGATGGCACTTTTTTCAACCGCCTGCCCTTCAATAACTTTAATTTCTTTGATGATGCCATCACCTGCAGCTTTGATGACATTTTCCATTTTCATGGCTTCTAAAATCACCAGTGGGGTATCTTTTGCAACTTCGTTCCCAGCTTTGACTAGAACTTTTAGAACCAATCCCGGCATAGGTGCCTTGAGTTCCTTCATTTTTTTCTGTGAACTCGCGCCCATTCCAAGTGATTTGAGCAATTCATCAATGGGCTCTACTACCTTGACGGTATATATATTTTGGTTGACTTTTATTTTGGCCTCTTGGGTTTCTTTATCAATACTGATCCACTCTGCACGAAAAGTTTTTCCAGACCAAGAAAATTGAAACACTCGATTGTTTTGAGTAGGTGTGCAATCCAATGTTATGGATTCGGAAATCGCTTTGCTAAAAGTTTCATTCCATTCTACTGAATATTCTTTGCTTTCAATTTGTGCTTTTGCCATAATATCGCAAAACTAAAGAATTAACTTGTTAGGCGTTTATTTTCATATCCCTTTTTGTAAAAAGGCTTGTCATTATTGTGATTTCCATTTTTCTACTCAATTGAAAAATGTTCCTTCCTTGATGGAGGCCCTTCATTTGGAGTTAAAATGGCACCTGAACGCACAGCCACTTCAGCCCGTCAATACGATTTATTTTGGAGGAGGTACCCCCAGCGTTGTTGATCCAAAATATCTGGGAGAGTTAATTCAGTCTTTGGATAAAAATGTGGGTTGGGAAGGTCAACCTGAAATAACAATTGAAGTCAATCCAGATGACGTAACCCCTGAAAGAATCCTAGAATGGAAATCCATTGGTGTGAATAGATTCAGCATGGGTGTTCAAAGTTTTGACGATCATGTCTTGACTTGGATGAATCGTGCACACGGTGCGCAGCAAGCGGATAGTGCCATCAAAAGGTTGCAAGATGCTGATTTGCCCAATATCACCTTGGACATAATATATGGTCATGGCATGAACAAAATTTTGTCATGGGAGGAAGACGTAGAAAAATTTATTGCCTACCAAACACCTCACTTGAGTGCCTATGCGCTGACCATCGAAGAGAAAACAGCATTGGCGCATTTCACTGAACAAGACAAGTATTCCCCAATGGATGATGATCTTGTGGTAGCTCAATTCCTTTATTTACATGATCATTTGACAGGGTCGGGTATGGATCATTATGAATTGTCCAACTATGCTTTCCCGGGTCATGCGTCACAGCACAATTCAAGTTATTGGAAGGGCGTTCCTTTTTGGGGAATAGGTCCCTCTGCTCATGGATATGACGGACATCAGCGCAGAAAAATGAACATCGCTAACAATTCACTCTACAACAAATCGTGGAGGACAAATGGTGGAATCGGCGCATATGAATGGGAGGAACTGACCAATGTCCAAATGTCCAATGAGTTTTGGATGACAGGTCTTAGAACGGCAAAGGGTGTAAATCTTGATGAGTGGAAAGTCAAATTCGGTTTGGATTTGCCCAAGAACTTTGAGGAGATTTTAAACAAATGGAAAAGCAATCAATACTTGTCTATCCATGAAAATACCTTATCTTGCACTCCAAGGGGATGGATGGTAATGGATGCTATTCTAGCCGATATGTTTTTAACCGAAACCAATTATTGAACAACTTGAAATCTCACTTTTATTGAGGTTGCTCTTTTGTACAATGGCGTAGGTGCAGTATGAAAGAAAAATTGAAATGAAGAAGTGGGATTTAGAAATAACGTCCAAGACTTTTTGGTGGAAGTGGAACCTGCAAGAGGTTTGGCGCTATCGCGACCTATTGCTTCTTCTGGTTATGCGCGATTACAAAGCATCTTTCCGCCAAACGATATTGGGTCCGATTTGGTTTTTTATACAACCCATCTTTACAACCATTGTTTACACTTTTGTTTTTAATCGGGTGGCCAAATTGGGCACCGATGACCAGCCTCCGGCTTTGTTCTATTTAAGTGGTGTTATCCTTTGGAATTATTTTTCTACCTCATTGACGTCAACTTCCAATGCCTTTATTCAGAACGCAAGCATTTTTGGAAAGGTTTATTTCCCTAGGTTGATTATTCCTGTATCAATTGTATTGTCCAACTTGATGAAGTTTTCTGTTCAGTTGGCTTTCTTCTTGTGCATGCTGGTTTACTACGCCAATTTTACTTCGTACACGACGCACCTCTCTTGGCACATTGCTTTGGTTCCTTTGTTGGTTTTGAATATGGCCTTGTTGGGCCTTGGTGCTGGTATGATCATTTCTTCGTTCACCACCAAGTACAGAGATTTGGCCTACCTGGTAACGTTTGGTGTTCAATTGCTGATGTATGCAACGCCTGTGGTTTATCCACTCTCCATGGTGAAGGGCAAGCTTTTGAGCATCATTTTGCTCAACCCAATGACAGGAATTGTCGAAGGGTTTAGGTATGGTTTTTTGGGAACAGGATCTTTTGAGTGGGGGATGTTGGCCTATAGTTTTTCATTTGCGGCTGTGATGTTGGTTATTGCAATAAGTCTCTTTAATCGGGTTGAAAAATCATTTATGGATACGGTGTAATATGGAAGGGAAAGTTGTTTTAAAAGCGGAGAACATCAGCAAGATGTATAGGTTGGGACTCGTGAACTCACGATCTCTAAGCGCGGACATCAATCGTTGGTGGCACTTGGTAAGAGGCAAGGAGGATCCAAATTTGAAGATTGGTGAATTGAACAACAGAGCGGTCAAGGGAAATAGCGATTACGTATGGGCTTTGAAGGATATTAATTTTGAAGTCAACGCAGGCGATACGATGGCCATCATCGGAAGAAACGGAGCTGGTAAATCTACCCTATTGAAATTACTTTCTCGTGTTACTCAACCCACAACCGGAAGTATTGGAGTAAAGGGACGTATTGCATCTTTGCTCGAGGTGGGAACTGGTTTTCATCCTGAATTGACAGGTCGAGACAACATCTATTTGAACGGTGCGATATTGGGAATGAGGAAGAGTGAGATCAAGCAGAAGTTGGATCAGATTATCGACTTCTCTGGTGTTGAACGTTACATTGATACACCTGTCAAGCGCTACAGCTCTGGGATGTATGTTCGCTTGGCCTTTGCGGTTGCGGCGCATTTAGAGAGTGAGATTTTGATTATTGACGAAGTTTTGGCTGTGGGAGACATGGAGTTTCAAAAGAAGTGTCTTGGGAAAATGGATGAGGTGGCCAAGGGTCAAGGAAGAACAGTGTTGTTTGTTAGTCATAATATGGCGGCTGTGAAATCGCTTTGTGAGAAAGGTATAGTGATTGAAAATGGTCAGAAAGTTTTTCAAGGTGCAATTGGAGAAGCTGTAAAACATTACATGAGCAAAGGTTCAGAAAGTGCGTTACGCAGACAGTTTGATTTTGTCAAAAATGACCACTTTGTTTTAAATGAAATTAAGATTTTCAACGACCCATCCGATCAAGAAGAATTGCTTTTGGACAAGCATAAAATTTTGATTGAAACGGCATTTGATGTCTTGACATCAGAGGTTGGACACATTGTTTACCATGTGTACAATGAAAGTGGCGATCCCATATTTTCAATGGGAACCACCGATATTGAACTTCAATTAGGAGCCAATAAGATCACGTGTGAAGTGCCTGCGTATTTTTTCCAATCGGGTACCTATTATTTGTCGTTGTTTGTCATATCGAAAACGCAAAAGGCGATTTTGATTGAAAAAGACGTGATGACTTTTTTAGTGACGGATGGAGATCGATTGATGGGAGCTTACATGGGAAGAGAGCCGGGTGATATTCGTCCACAATTCAATTGGTACCGCGCATGATTCCGGTAACCAAAACATATTTTCCGAGTATTGAAAAATACCAAAAGCAAATTGCTCGTGTTTGGGAAAGTGGTTGGTTGACCAATCGAGGCCAATTGTGCAAAGAGCTAGAAAAAGGAATTCAGGATCATTTGACGTCTCCCTCACTGGTTCTAATGAACAACGGAACCATTCCACTGCAAATTGCATTGAAACTTCTGGGTAACGGGGGTGAGATTATTACAACACCGTTTAGTTATGTAGCCACGGTATCATCCATTGTTTGGGAAGGCTGCACGCCTGTTTTTGTAGACATAGATCCTGAAACATTGACGATTCAACCCAATCAGATAGAGTCCGTTATTACACCTCGAACAACGTGTATTTTAGCAACCCATGTGTTTGGTAATATTTGTCATGTAGAACAAATTGAAAGCATTGCAAAAAAACATGGATTGAAAGTTATTTATGACGCAGCCCATTGTTTTGGTGTTCGTTACAACGGCAAATCTATTTTTGAGTTTGGCGATATTGCCACCTGCAGTTTTCATGCTACCAAAATTTTTCATTCTGGTGAAGGCGGAGCTTTGTTTTCAGCAAATGAAGACTTGTTGTTGCGCGCATTTCGAATGCACAATTTTGGTCATGTTACACCAGAATCTTTTGACGAGGTTGGAATCAATGGCAAAATTTCAGAGCTCAATGCAGCCATGGGAATTTGCGTATTGCAGGATATGGATCAAATTGTTGCTGCGCGTCAAAAAGTGGTGGAGCATTATCGAGAGAAATTATCCTTTGCGGGTTTCAGAACACAGCGTTTGCAAGATGGATTAGAATGGAATGCGGCATACTTTCCCATTTGGTTTGATACCAAGGAGCAAATGGAAAACGTATTGTTCAAATTGAACCAGGTTTCCGTTTTTCCAAGAAGATATTTTTATCCTTCCTTGAATCAGTTACCATACTTGAAAGGAGAATCTTGTCCAATTTCAGAGGATATCAGCCAGAAGATTTTGTGTTTGCCCTTGTATGTCGGCTTAGCGTCAAGGGAATTAGATATGATTTGTGAAACAATAAATGACAACGCATGAAGTCAATAGCCATCATGCAGCCTTATTTTTTTCCTTATCTGGGTTATTTTCAATTGATAGATGCTGTTGATGTTTATGTCAATTTGGATCATGTGTCTTTCATGAAACGAAGCTACATGACACGCAATGTTTTGAAGAATGACACTACGATACAAGTGAGGGTCAAGGGTGGAAGTCAAAACAAGCATTGTCGTGAAGTAATGGTGGATTTTTCTGATGGATATCTATCGAATATTTTTAAGACCATTCAACATTTATACGGAAAACAGCCATTGTATCATCAGGTAATGGAGCAGGTTTTATTGCCGGTAATGCAGGAGCGTGAGTTGAGTATTTCAGAATGGAATATTTCTATTATTCAAAGTGTATGTCGCTATTTGGAAATCAAAACAGAGATAATCGAGACATCTTTTGGGTTTGATCATTTGGAATTAAAGAGAGAGAATGGATTGAAATCAATCGTTCATCAATTGGAAGGAGATCATTACATCAATGCAATTGGTGGTCAAGATTTGTATGACAAAGATGATTTTATGCACGATGGCATTGCGTTGCAATTTGTTCAAATGGAAGAGTTGGCAGTCGAAAATAGATATGCTTCTATTTTGGATTTGATGATGAATTACGACGTTGCATTTTTACAATCAGAGTTAAAGAAGTATACATTGATATGAAAAAAGAAGTTGTGATTTTTGGCGTAAAGGATACCGCAGAATTGGCTTTGTGGTATTTGACCAATGATTCAGATTATACAGTTGTAGCCTTTACTGTGCATCAGAGATATATGGAGGAAAATTCTTTTCACGGGCTACCTGTTGTGGCATTTGAAGAGCTTGCAAATCATTTCCCACCCAATCAATATTTGTTGTTTGCGCCAATGACTGGGGTTAAGATGAATACACTCCGTAAGGAGGTTTATTTAAAGGGAAAAGAGATGGGCTATCAATACATTTCATACGTTTCATCCAAGGCTACAATTTGCGGTAACCCAATAGGTGAGAATTGTTTTATTCTTGAAGACAATACTATTCAACCTTACACAACCATTGGCAATAATGTTGTTTTGTGGAGTGGCAACCATATTGGCCATCATGGAAGAATTGATGATCACGTATTCTTCACTTCACACGTTGTGTTATCCGGGCATTGCCACGTCAAGGAGCGTGCATGGTTTGGTGTAAATGCAACCATCAGGGATTATACAACCGTAGGAGAAGGATGTTTGATTGGTATGGGTGCCTTGGTAACCAAATCAACGGAAGATGGCGGATTGTATTTGGGTTCTCCCGCTAAGAAACAGGATAAGTTGGCCATTGAAGTTTATTGATTATGTGGAAGAAAAAAGGATTGCTCCTGGACATTGAACAGCACAAAGAGAAGGGATTTTCTTCTCATGCTTCAATCCCCTTTGCTTTTAATATAGGTGACAATCGTTACCGCATTTATTTCAGTTCAAGAGATGAAATGGGACGCAGTCAGCCATTTTATATCGATGCCGATGTTGCAGGGGAGGAAATGAATCTTGTTGGTGAAATTGTTGGTCCTCTGTTTGAAATGGGACCTCTTGGAACCTTTGATGACAATGGAATAATGCCGAGTTCTGTTGTGAGAAACGGTGATGAAGTATGGATGTATTACATCGGCTGGAATCCACAGGTTACGGTATCTTATCGTTTGTCTATCGGATTGGCGATTAGCAAGGACGGAGGAAAAACATTTGTGCGTTCAGGGGATGGTCCACTGTTGGATCGTTCTTATTTGGAACCTTATTTTAATACAGCCCCTTTTGTTTTTCAAGACAATGATATTTGGAGAATGTTTTATGTCTCCTGCACGGGTTGGATAGATCATCACGGAAGAAAAGAACCTTTGTACTTGGTAAGACAATCGACTTCTGCAGATGGAATCCAATGGTCCAAGCCAGGGGTTATTGTTGTAGATTATTCTGAAGGGGTAGAGAGCATTGGTCGTCCATGTGTTTTGAAGAATAATGGGGAATATGAAATTTATTTCTCTCATCGCATGGCAAGGGATTATCGTGAGGATCAAGACAAGAGCTATAAAATTGGGTCAGCAAAGTCTTCGGATGCTGAACAATGGTCTCGATTTGAATTCGACATTTTTCAAGATAATCCGCAGGTTTGGGACAATCACATGAACGAATATTGTCATGTTTTCATCCACGGTGATAAGAAATTCATGTTGTACAATGGAAATGGATTTGGACAACAAGGATTTGGATATGCAGTAATGGATGTGATATGACAGATACTCCGATGTTGGCTGTGTACATGATTACATATAATCATCAGGATTATATTGATCAGGCCATTGCATCGGTCATGAATCAGAAGACCAATTTCACATTTCAACTATTTATCGGAGACGATGCTTCCATCGATGGGACTTTTCAAAAGTGTTTGCATTGGAGAGAAAAGTATCCTCATCAAATAGTTTTGCTTGATGCTTCAGTGAATGTTGGAGTTTTCGCCAACGCGGGTCGGGTTTTTGACGCTTGTATTCAATCAGGAGCCAAGTATATTGCGCTTTTAGAAGGTGATGATTATTGGTCTGATCCTTCCAAACTTCAGCGACAAATTGATATTCTCGAGTCTGACGATAACATTGCAGGGAGTTACCACAATACAGAATTTCTTTATAGTGATGGGAAGCAAAAACCCATGAAAAAATCATTGCCAACTGTTCTGCAGTTGAAAGATGTAATTTCAAGGTACGCACCGTTTCATACCAGTTCATTTGTATTTCGCGCCAAACATTTTTGCAGACCCAGTTGGTTTAAGAAAATAGACAGTGTGGATTTGGCAATGTATGTATGGCATGCCCAATTTGGTAGATTAGAGGGGATAAATGAAGTGATGAGTGTATACAGAATTCATGCTTCAAGCTTAACGGCCTCAGAAAATCACCGGGTTAATTTTGATGATCGAAGGGTCGTTTTGCACAGAATGATGCGCGGAAAAATTGATCATGTCAATGATGATCAATACAATCAATTGATTCAATTTCATCAGCAAAATTCATTGGGTGAATGGCGAAAGAATTTACAAAAATCGATTGTGTTTTTTATTCCATTCCAAGAGCAAATGCATATGGATGTAAAGGCTTTTCGAATGTCTTTGGATGTTGAAATTATAAATTGTAGCATTGTGGATGAAACGCAAATTCGTGCGCAAAACAGGAGCTACCGATATAACAAGCATTTTGTTTTTTGGAACAAATGGCAATGGAAGAGAATGATGAGCGATTTGACTCAATCCATTCCGCATACTTTGGTTTTTATTTGCGAGCAAGATTTTAGAGTCTTCAAAAAACTAGTGGGTCCAATTAAGGCGAGAGTTATTTTACTTTACCCCATTCCTATGGAGAATTTGATAGATGAGAAGAAGCGTTTTGTTGATATAATTTCTTTGGATTGGAATAATTGGGATGACACTTCGAAATTGGAATTTGTTCGAAATTGGAATCTATTAAATGGAGATAGAGAGGAATGAAGAATTTACGAATAGCACATATCTCACCTGATGTATTTGAAAAGTCAAGTTCATTTATTCAAGCCAATATTCTTGGTCTAGATGGAACGGTTGTTCCTTTTTATGGTGGTTATTTTCCTACCAAATGGGGCAGTAATGTCCCATTGAAATTGAGTATCTGGGAGAAGGTTGTGTTTAAATTTAAAAATCAAATCGGCGGATTGAATCGAGCGGAGTATGCATTTTACAAGGCTTTGAAGCGTGAGCGTATCGACTTGATTCTTACGGAGTATGGTCCAACGGCTTGCGCAATTTTGCGTACTATTGAAAAGTACAAGGCTCCTTTGCTTGTTCATTTTCATGGATATGATGTCTATCATTTGCCGACAGTAACGAAGCACAAAGCGAATTACAATAAATTGATTTCTTCGCAAGCAAATGCCATTGCGGTATCCAAAGAAATGAAACAGGAATTGATCAGTTGGGGGTTTTCAAGTGAGCGAGTTATATACTCCCCTTGTGGTTGTCATTCTAGGTTTGTGGAATTACAAGTCCCCAATGAAAGAGCTGGCTTTATCGCTGTTGGAAGAATGGTTGAAAAGAAAGGCCCGTTGTATACAATTAAGGCTTTTGAATTGGCTTTGAAAAATGGCTTAAAAGACAATCTAACGTTTATTGGAGATGGACCACTAATGGATACATGCAAACATTACGTGGCAGAGAACAAGCTTGAGGATTATATTCATTTTTTAGGTCATCAATCGCATGATTTCGTTTTAGAAAGAATGTTGAGTGCAAAGGTTTTCTTGCAGCATTCTGTAACATCATCTGAGGGCGATAAGGAGGGGACTCCTGTTTCGGTTGTTGAAGCAATGGCGGTATGCATGCCTGTCATTAGCACTTATCACGCGGGAATCCAAGATGTTGTAACGCATGGTGAAAATGGTTACTTGGTCCACGAAAAAGATATTGTCGAAATGTCCAAATACATACTGGCACTTTCTGAAGATGAAGAAAGATGTCACCAGATGGGAAACCTAGGTAGGATTGCTGTGCGGAAGAATTTTACGGATAAATCACATTTGGCGGCCATCAATGACTTCATTGAAAAAATAATGTCATGAGCAGATTGTATATCGTTCATATTGGTAATTATTTGATTCAACCCCAGTCAGGAGTGTTTCAAAAATACCAGGCGATATACCAAGCCATCAAACCTCACGTGCATGTTGAAATGATTGCATTTACCGATCAATCAGCGGGTGAACATGTGGGCAATGTAGAAGTCGTTGGTATTGATAAAAAAAACAAGTGGTCAGCAATTGCAAAATGGATGAGAGAAAACCTGCAACACGATGATGTTGTTTGGTTGAGATACCCATTTGCATGCAAAGGGCTTTATGAATTGACCCTGGAATTTGGTCATCAAATTGTATTTGAGCACAATACCAATGAACAAGCAGAAGCCATTCAAGTGCAAAAGAGAGCATGGCGAAATGCAGCTTTTGGCTGGAGGAAAATCCTAAGCAAATCTTTTTTGAGTTATACATGGAGCACTTGGATTGCACAAATAACAGATGAGGATAGATGGGGAGAGAGGTGTTTGCGCAACGTGAAAGGGGCAATATCGGTGACCTTAGAGCTATCGGACAAACTCAAAAAGCGTGTTGACCATTACGCTGTTTTTGTATTACCGAATTGTATCTCTGATGATGATTTTCATTGGCCGGAATTCAGAAAGCACTCTCTTGATAACAATGTTGTGCGTATGGTGATGATGATTGGCACCTATGATGAATGGCAAGGGTGGGAGAGAATTTTAAAGAGTGTAAAACTGAAGATGAATTTATCCGCAAAGATTGAATTGGATATTTACGGAGAACTTCCAAATCATAAAGGAATTGACATGAATAATTCCATTCATATTCGACATTTCCCTGCTATGTCAAAAGCGGAAATGATTCAAATTTTGCCCGGTTATGATTTGGGAATTGGAACTTTACAATTGTACAAGAAACAAATGAATGAAGCGTGCCCTCTGAAGGTAAGAGACTATTGGAGATTTGGTATTCCATGTGTCATGGGCTATTCGGACACGGCGCTGCTTCAGCACCCTGAATTGAAGCAATACAATGTTATTGTTCCAAATGACAATTCTGATCTTCCTTGGCAGAAGATGATTGATTTTGTTCAATCAGCACAGGCCTCTGGTCAAGATGATGTTGAGATGTTTCAACAGTATAAGAACTCTATTACCTATCAGTCATATGCTTTGGACTTGATTGGGTTTTTATTTAAAGAATAATCTTAAAGAGAATCTGTCCATCCATTGGTATTTTTTCATTTTGTCTTTTTTGCCATTTTCCAATTTTAATTTGTATTTGAAAATGTGGCTTTTTGTATTCACCCTCGGCGTAAATTCTAGTTCCTGAACCATAATACGCTGGGATATAGAAACTGCCCGATGTTTCTTTTTCCATGGCATAGATTCTTCCCTCCCAACCGTTGCTGTGCATGATGGCATAGCGCATGGTGATTTTCCAAGGTTTTCCCATTGGGTGCCATTGAAGATCTTGAAAAGCCAAGGTTGATTTCTCACCGTTGGTCCAATGCGCTTCTGCTCTCGCATGCAAGGACCAATTTTCATCTGCCTTCCATTGCCCGTCTCCCCTGAGTTGCTGGCTATTTTGAATTTTGATATTTGTGTTGCCGAGATTCTCTTTGTGTTCAAGTTGATAACGAACGTAAAATTTCCCATATCGCTGGGGTTCATATTGATATTGAAAAAATGATTTTTGTCCAAGTTCTAGTGTCCCAATCTCTCGGTCTTTTTCTTCCCGTTCAATGGCTCTGCCCAATGTCAAATATTGTCCTTTTGAAAAGTTCCACTCCATCATCATGATCCAATGTGTATAAGCACATTGATTCCATTGCACAATTTCCCATTGTGATTGCCATTTGGATTTTACTTTCTTGGAAAGGACAAGATTGCAGGATACAGAAGGTTGCCACAATTGGCGTTGGTAAACGCTTTCAATGGAAACCACGTGCTGTCCTGCAGGCAGTATAGCTTGGAACCAATGCTTGAAATGACTTTCTTGCATTACCCCTGTTCCGATGGCCTTGGTTTTGTCTTTGTATTGAAAGGCAACGATTTTTTGTTGATTCCCTCTTGCCAATGGCAAGGCCAATAGCCATTTGAAATTTTTAATTTGTTGTGTATAGCCGATGCCCCGCCATTGTTGCATGGGTATGGTGGAAGTATATGGTTTAATTCTGAACAGGGGTCGGATGACCTGGGTAAATCCCCATCCCATGTTGTTCATGGATGGAGTACTACCCACTTTTCCCTCTCCGATCAAAGGCGAAAAATCGCCAACTATGAGTCGTAGGTTGTTCCTATTGTAATCCAAGTATGCAGTGGAATTTGGAATTGAGTGCTTGTCTTGAAAGGACCATTGCCCTCCAAGGCTCAGATGCGGATGAGCTTGAATCAATGTCTGTGACCGAAGAATGGGAGAACTTGCATTACTTTTTTTCCACCGAAAATTGACAAATGATTTTTTCTCTCCCACAGCAGCAAACGATTTGACTGTAATATGAGGAGTTATAATGTCAATGCAAGCAATGGATAACTGTGGAATTTGATGCAGTTCATTGAGGTGAATAATTTGACCATGAACTTTGATATAATCTTGAATGGCCATTATATCCTGAACCTCGACACCTTGAAGTGAAAGCAGGCGATCAAGGTTTCGGGCATTAATAGAGATCATCCAATGTGTAACTTCATTTTCCTCCCAATTTTCACTATTTGAGGTGAAGGAGTCTTCAAAATGAATGCTGTCTTCAATTTGTGCAGTCGCTTTTTGCACCAACAACACAAATACAATTGCAATGCGTGTATAGTATCGATTCATTGCTCAGAAAATCGAATCCAATAGTCCATGCTAGGCCTCACCCAGGCACTTTGTTGGTATCCCCAACCTTGTTGACATTGTGGAAGAATCCAAGCCATCGATAATGACCATCCCCAAGCGGGATAGCCCATACCGATGGATACCAAACAACTTTTATTGCATTTCCATCCAATGTTGAATTGGGCGTTGCGCAAGCCGTTGTCCGCCAAAATTGTATTTCCTTGGACCATTATTTCTGGTGTTATCAATATGGACAACACAGATTGCCAATTGGGAGATATTCGGTTGAGATCTTCGGAGTACAATGCCGACGAAAAGTGTGTGTTGCATTCAAAAAAGAATTGTTTTTTGTACATGGCATAGTGTAGGGTGGCCATCGGACGCCAATAATTGGTTTGATTGAGCCATGTGGTATAACCAGCACCCAATTGCAGTCCAAGCGAGGTGAATGCGCCAATTTTGGTAGACGCTCTCCAATGCAATTGATAATCTTGGCAGCCGGGATGAAGAAAAGCGCCTAGTCTAGCACCGCTGCTCCAATGGCTGGATACTTTTTGGAAGTTCAATTCCAGAGCGTTCACATTGGAAAGTGCCCAAATATTCTTCACCTGAATTTGGAATGATTTTCCTTTGATGGAATGCGGCCATGAGGCATAGTTCAAAGGACCAAAGGACTGAAAAAGGTAAGGTTGAGCGCCGCGCTCAGCAGTAGGGACGAATTGTCCGTACACCGCGCAATGCGCAAGCAAGGTCAATAAAAGGAGAATGATTTTCATGTGGCCAAGCTATTGGTCACTTTTTTTCTGTGGAAATAACCTATAAGGATGTATATTTGCAAACCTTTTGGGTGGTACACCTACTCAAAGCCCGGATGTGGCGTAATTGGTAGCCGCGCCAGACTTAGGATCTGGTGCCGTGAGGCGTGGGGGTTCGAGTCCCTCCATCCGGACAAAAATTATATAACATAAATACCGAATAACTCGGTATTTCTTTTTTTAAGACTATGCAAATCACTCAACAGAACCTGGATGCGTTGAACGCTGAAATCACAGTTCAAATTGTTCCTGCCGATTACGAGCCTCAAGTAGAAAAGTCTTTGAAAGACTATCGTAAGAAAATGCAAATGCCTGGTTTCCGACCTGGTCATGTTCCTGCATCAGTGGTAAAGCAACGTTATGGAAAAGCGATCCTTGCAGAGGAAATCAACAAGGTTTTGCAAGATGCGATCTACAAGCACATCGCAGACAACAAACTTCCAGTGTTGGGAAATCCTCTTCCAAAGGCGGATGGAGAGATTGGTGATTGGGAGAACCCAAGCGACTTTACTTTCATGTACGAAATCGGATTGGCTCCAACCATCGATGTCGAATTGAATGATAAAATGAAATTTGAGCGTTTTGTTGTTGATGTAGATGACAAATTGATTGATAAGCAAGTTCGTGATTACGGACGTCGTTTTGGAAAAATGTCCAATCCTGAGGAGAGCGGTGCTGAAGATTTGTTGGATGTTCGCGTTCAAGCGGTAGATAAGGACGGCAATGTGGTAGAAGGCGGAATTGATAACAATTCAACCATTACCATTGAAGATGTTACAGATAAGAAAGTTCAAAAGCAATTGGTTGGTTTAAAGAAGGACGATTCAGTTGTGGTTAATCCCATGTTGTTGTCTGGAGACCATGAGGCCATTGCACGTACTTTGGGTGTTACGCACCACGATTTACATCATTTTGAAGGTGATGTTAAGTTAACGGTTAATAATATCCACCATGTAGAAATGGCGGAATTCAACCAAGAGTTATACGATAAATTGTTCCCAGCAGGTACTGTTACTTCTGTGGATGAAATGAGAGCAAAAGTGCGTGAAAACATGCAAGAGGTTTTTGCTAAAGATAGCAACTGGATGTTCAAGCGTTCAGCTGCTAGTCAGTTGGTAGAAACATTGAATCCCGCATTGCCAGATGCTTTCATGAAAAAGTGGATTGCGATGAGCAATGAAAAACCATTGACAGAAGAGCAAATTGAGGCTGAATATCCTGCATATGCACATGGTTTGCGTTGGCAGTTGATTGAGTCTAGCATCATTGAAAAGAACGAAATTAAAGTTACCGTTGACGAGGCTGTTGCTCACGTTAAGAACCAATATGCTGAGCGTTTTGCGCAGTATGGTTTACCAGTAGACGATGCACAAATGGAGACAATGGCCAAGGAGTTGTTGGCCAAGCGTGAAGAAGCCAAGAACGTTTACGATGTTATCTTTGAAGACAAAGTAATTGAAGTTGTGATGAGCAAGTGCAAAGTGAATGATGTCAAGATTTCATTTGATGAGTTTTTGCACAAAGCGCAACACCAACAGATGCACTAATATTCTGATCATGGAAAATACGCCATTCTCTTTTGATCTAAGTTGGGCTCAACAAGCGGATCAACAAGATGATTTGCGCGGTTTTCGTGGGTCTTTCTTCTTCCCTCAACATAATGGGAAGGACATGTTATATTTCACCGGGAACTCCCTTGGCCTTCAGCCTAAGGGAGTTCGTGCTTATATCGACCAAGAGTTACAAGATTGGGCGCAATACGGTGTAGAAGGCCATTTTGAAGCCAAGCATCCTTGGTTCAGTTATCATGAGATGTTTGCTCCTTTGATTGCACCTATTGTTGGAGCCAAGGAGAAAGAGGTGGTGGTAATGAACCAACTCACGGTGAACCTGCATTTGTTGTTGGTTTCATTTTATCGTCCAGAAGGCAAGCGAAAGAAAATTCTTTTTGAGCACAAGCCTTTTCCATCGGATCATTACGCATTTGAATCACAAGCCCGCCTGCATGGTTATTCACCAGAGGATGTATTGGTAGAAATGCAACCACGTGAAGGAGAAACATTGCTTCGCACGGAAGATATTTTGGCCAAGATTGAGGAGTTGGGAGATGAATTGGCGACGGTTTGTTTTGGCGCCGTGAATTACTATACGGGTCAATGGTTTGACATGAAAGCCATCACAGCGGCGGCTCACAAGGTGGGCGCGATGTGTGGTTTTGATATGGCCCATGCTGCGGGTAATGTTCCTGTGCAATTGCACGATTGGGATGTAGACTTTGCTTGTTGGTGCAGTTACAAATATTTGAACAGCAGTCCAGGTGGTGTATCCGGTGTTTTTGTAAATGAACGCCATCACCAGAACAAGGATTTGGTCAGATTGGCCGGATGGTGGGGACACAATGCTTCGACTCGTTTTTTGATGCAACCCGGATTTGATCCCATGGAAAGTGCAGAGGCATGGCAATTGAGTAATGCTCCAGTATTGATGATGGCTGCCCACAAAGCGTCATTGGATTTGTTTGCACAAACCAGTATGCAAGCCTTGAGGGCCAAGTCTGTTGCCTTAACCGCATATTTGGAATTTGTATTAAATGCCGTTGCGGATAAGACAGGTCAAGAAATGGAGTTGGTTACGCCCAAGGATCCAGCGCAACGCGGATGTCAAATTTCGATGCGTTTAAAGGGCAGAACCAAACAAGTGGTTCGTGATTTAGCAGCACAGGGTGTTATTGTCGATTGGCGTGAACCAGACACCATTCGTTTGGCCCCCGTTCCCATGTACAATTCTTTCGAGGACGTATATCGTTTGGGAGAGGTTTTGGTGGGGTTGTTGGGTTAACTCCTCATCGCCTCAACGGGATCCATATTGGCTGCACGTGAGGCAGGAATGATTCCAGAGAGCATTCCGACAACTACGGATATTCCTATTCCCATGATTACCCTTGATATGGGTAAGATGAACGTCATTTCGAATGCGCCGTTAAGCGCCGTCACTGCCCCATAAACAAGGAGCAATCCAAACAGACCACCTACTACACAAAGGGTGATGGCCTCGGTAAGAAATTGTATCAAAATGAAACTCTTTCTCGCACCCAGGGCTTTTTCTATGCCAATTAGATGTGTGCGCTCCTTCACGGATACAAACATGATGTTGGCAATACTAAATGCACCAACCAGTATCGCAAATATTCCAATGAACATTCCTGCAGTGTTAAAAACACCCACAATCTGATCCACAACATTGCTGATCATCTTGGCCTCAATGATGGAAAAGTCATTGTCTCCACCTGGTTTGACGCCTCGTATTGCGCGAAATTGCTGAATCACCTCTCCCTTTAAATCATCGCCAGATACGCCTTCTTTGGCCTTGACGATAATTCCGCCATCCGTTTCTTCAGTATTCATCCAACGCAAGGCATATCCTATGGGAACAATAATCGCTTGGTCTTGACCATTACCGAAAAGCGAAGCGCCTTCTTTTTTCAGTTTCCCTATTACACGCAATTTCAACCCAGCGATGGTGATCTCCTGATCCAAACATTCATTTTGTCCAAACAATTGCTCTGCAACAGTATTTCCAATGATACACACTGCTCGTCCTGCATCACATTCCTGCTCGGTAAAGTATCTTCCTTTACCCAATTTCACAGCCATGGTTTGGTTGTATTGAAAGGTAACGCCATTTACCCAAGCGCCTTCCAAGTAATTGTTATCGTGCTTGGCGGTTTGTGCAGTGCCACATTCAAAGGCAATGGCTTGGGACATATGTAATCTGCTTTGCAGCAAATGCATGTCATGCAAGGAGGGCTCTCTTCTGGACATGAACTTCCACCACTCGTATTCTTCTTTGCCATCCTCAGGTCCCATTGGCCACTTCTTGATAAACATCACATCGGAACCAATCATTTCTAAACTGTCCCGCATGTCGGCTTCCATGCTGTCGACAATGGATAAAACAAAAATGATGGAGAATATACCGATGGTAACTCCCAGTAAAGAAAGGAACGTCCTAAGACGATTGTGCACCAATGCCTGCATGGCCATTTTGATACTCTCTCCTATAATTCGGAAGTACATTCGCATTGTGCGAAACTAAAAAGATGTAGGTTGTCCCAAACAATATATTTTCCCAAACTTTGTTGAAAGTGATTGTCGTGAATAAAAAGTATTGGTGGTTGTGGTGTTTTTTCCTCATCTGGTTGCCCTCGAGCGGTCAGGTGATTGGAGATACCTTGACCATAGATTCTCTCGCAATTGATGCCCAAACTTTTCGCATTTCACAGGACAGCATACAATGGGACTCTACCGATTATCGCTTGTTCCCTATTCAAGGAAAGTTATTGTTGCTGCGCGATTCCCGAAACCGCCCCTTGAATTTTTCCTATAGAACGTATCCGTTTGCTACAGAGTATGCGCTATTTCCCGCCTCTTCTCGATTGAGTGGAAAAAATAAGTATGTTCCAAAGGGTAATGTGGTGAGAGAAACTTCACCTCTTGCCGCAACATCGTCGGGTATTGTCACCAATGGAAGTATATCTCGGGGATTGCAATTGGGGAACAACCAAAATGCGAGCATTCAAAGTGGCATGAATCTGACGATGCAGGGCTGGGTGAATAGTGAATGGCAGTTGCAAGCGCAGTTGTCGGATGCCCAAATTCCAGTGCAACCTGGTGGATATTCGTCCAAGTTGGAAGATTTTGATCAGGTCAATATTGTGTTGTTTAGTAAGTCAACAAGGATAACGGCCGGCGACTTTACTTCGCAAAACAAGGAAGGTGTGTTCTTACGCTACTTCAAGCGTGGTCAGGGCTTGCAAATACAGAACAAAACGGATCAATCAGCTGTAGCGGTGTCAATGTCCTTGTCCAAGGGTAGATTTGCTCGTCAAAATATCGTTGGCATTGAAGGCAACCAAGGCCCTTATCGATTACAAGGAGCGCAGGGAGAGAGTTTTGTTATTTTGATTGCAGGAACGGAAGCGGTATATATTGACGGTCGCCGTTTAGAAAGAGGGCAGGACAAGGATTATGTGATTGATTACAATTCTGCGATGATTGTTTTTACAGCGGCGCAGCCCATTACCAAGGACAAGCGAATTGTGGTGGAATTTCAATATTCGGACAAGCAGTATTTCCGGCCTTTGGTCTTGACCCAAGCGGAGAAAAAATGGGAAGGTGGAAAAATATATTGGCAGGCATTTAACGAGTGGGATGCCAAGAATCAGCCGTTGCAGTTGAACTTAAATGATTCGTCAACTTTCATTTTATCTCAAGCTGGTGATCAAGTCAATCAGGCTTTGGTTTCTGGTGTTGAGCTTTTGGAGTCAGGTGCCATCAATGGTGTGAGCTATGTTAAAAGAGATAGTCTGGGCATGAGCTATTGGCTGGCCAGCGCGGACACATCAGAGACATTATATCGAGTAGTATTTAGTTATGTCGGTCCGGGTCAAGGTGATTATAGAGAAAGTGGATTTACTGCTTTTGGAAAGACCTACGCTTGGGTGGCTCCTATTTGGGATGGACAACAATGGCAACACCAAGGGGATTACGTCGATAAAGCGCCACTTACATCTCCCAAAAGGTTGTCGATGTATGTCATGGGTATCGAACATGTTTCTGATCTTCGCAATGGGCAATGGTCTCATCGAATTGAAGCAGCAATGTCAGATCAAGATTTGAATTTGTTTTCAAATCTCGATGACGGAAATAACCAGGGCTGGGCGTTCAAGGCTGAGGAGCAATGGAAAGCCAATAAGTGGATGTCAAAAGGTGTTTTTGAATACAACTCTGCTTTTTTTCAACGGGTAGAGCGATTTAGAGAAGTTGAGTTTGAACGCAACTGGAATATTCAAGGTTGGAATTTAACAGGGGAGTTTAAGAATGTACAATGGATCAATGAATGGAAAGAAGACAAACATTCGATACAATTGATTTTGGAGCAACTGTCTTTGGGAAATGATTGGAAAGGCCAACGCGCAAGATGGAAAGGTAGACCCATTGAAACAGAAAGTTTGAATTGGAAAACAGATGGTTGGTATACCCAGTCATCGGGTATTCGATCCGGGCAGTATTTCCGAGTGAAAAACAGATTGGATTACACCCCACGTAAGATTCGTTTTCTCTACCAGGATGAATGGGAATGGAACAATCAATCGGGAATAGGAGCGGCATTGCCGTATGCATTTTCTGATTATTCAATTGGAGTTGGAACAAAGGATACCATTCAAAAAAAATTGGTTGTATTTTATCGCAATCGATTAGACCGAGTTGGAACTGTTTTGGACCCCTCGATTCAACAGGCTACGCAAGCTGAGCAAATGGGTTTGGACATGGCTTGGCAAGTGAGCAAGTATTGGCGGAGTTACGCCGTGGTGTCTCGGAGGCAATTGATGGTCATGAATCAAGAAAGATTTGCTGGCGATCCTGAGAAGAATTGGGTGGGTCGTCTTGGAAGCAATTGGTCCCTTCCCAACCAGGCGTTGGCCATGAATGTATTTTACGAAACAGGCGCTGGATTGGAGCAGAGGAGATCATACATCTATTTGGAGGTGCCGGTGGGTCAAGGGAATTATGTTTGGAACGATTACAATGGCAATGGAGTAAAGGAGCTCAATGAATTTGAGGTGGCGGCATTTGGTTACGAAGCCAATTATATTCGCACCACTCTGCCCACGGATGATTTTATTTCTGTTTATCGCCAAAAGGCTTCTGCCAACATGCAGTGGCGACCAAAGAGTGGTTGGCTGAAACGAGTGTCCAACGTCAGTTCATTGCAATGGGAGAATCAAACGTTGCAGCCCCCAAATTGGAAATGGGAACAAAGAAATGTAATGGACACATCGACCATCCAGTTGAATCAATTGTTGCGAAATCAATTTGTTTTTAATAACAACAGTCCCATTTGGAGTTGTGGTGTTGATGTTCAGCAAGTCAAGAATAAAAATGCTTTGACTTTGGGAAGTGAGTGGCGAACAGAAGACAAGATCACATCTTTTGCACGATGGAGCTTCTCCAAAGATTGGTCAATCCAGCCACAGTATGTTCAAATCAATAAGATGGTCCAAAGTGATTTTCTCAATGGACGCAATTATCAAATAGATGAAAATCAATACAAGATAGAGTTGCTGAATCGAAGCAAGTCGCAGCAATGGTTCATTACTCCTAGTTATGTCATCAAGCAATGGGATAAAGATGCAGTTCCGATGCGCGCTTGGCATGTTCCCGTGGAGGGGCGTTGGGGCGAAGTAGGGAAATATGCGGTAACAGCGGAATTGGCATTTCACCAGCTTTGGTACAGTGGCGATGTATTGCAGTCCATATCCTATGATGTTTTAGAAGGATTGACACCCGGCAAGAATGCCACATGGTCTTTGCAATACCAGAATCAAGCCCAACGACTTCAGTGGACCGTACAATACAACGGACGACAATCCCCGGGAAGAGCAATTGTGCATACTGGAATGGTACAAGTTCGGATGAATTGGTAACAGAACCATGAAAGAAAAATCTTTCCCCAACAAAATATTTGGCTGATTTACAGCAAATTAGAAAAACATTGTTGAAAAGTCTTGGTAGAATAAAAAAAAGGTATTACTTTCGCACTCCGTTTTTGACGGATAAACCGTAACGACATGGATACTTTAAGTTATAAAACTATTTCTGCCAACAAAGAAACCGCCGATAAGAAGTGGTTGGTAGTAGATGCAACCGGCGTGAATTTGGGCCGTTTGAGTTCAGAAGTTGCTTACTTGTTAAGAGGTAAGCACAAGCCATTGTTCACTCCACACGCGGATTGTGGTGACAATGTAATTGTAGTTAACGCGGATAAAATCGCATTGACTGGAAAGAAATGGGACGAGAAAGTTTACGTCCGTTACACAGGATATCCCGGTGGACAACGTTTTGCTACTCCAAAAGAGATGATGGCTAAGCACCCAACAGCTATGGTAGAAATGGCTGTACGTGGAATGCTTCCAAAGAATCGTTTGGGCAGCGCGGTATACCGCAACTTGTTTGTTTATGCTGGTTCAGACCACAAACAACAAGCACAACAACCAACAGAATACAAGATTAAAGGATAATAAATCGGTATGGCAACTACCCAATACACCAATACTTCAGGTCGTCGTAAATGTGCAGTAGCACGCGTATACCTTTCAGAAGGAACAGGAAATATCACGATCAATGGTCGTGATTTGAAAACATATTTCCCATCATTGGTTTTACAGTACAAAGTGAATCAACCATTTGCTTTGACTGGAACTGAAGGAAAGTATGATTTCAAAGCCAACATCGATGGCGGTGGAATTACAGGTCAAGCGGAAGCAGTTCGTTTGGCAGTAAGCAAAGCATTAATTGAAATTAATCCTGAGTGGAAGCCCGCATTGAAAGCGGAGGGATTGACAACACGTGACCCACGTATGGTTGAACGTAAGAAGTTCGGTCAGAAGAAGGCACGTAAGCGCTTCCAGTTCTCTAAGCGTTAATCGCGGGACTGGAACATTGTTTAGCATCCAAATTCGCCGGACTCACCCTTGGGTGGCTACCGGCGAATTGATTTTAGAGAAAGTAAACAATTATATAATAAAATGGCAAGAGTTAGTTTTGACGAGCTTTTGGAGGCTGGAGTTCACTTCGGTCACTTAAGCAGAAAGTGGAACCCCAACATGGCTCCCTACATCTTTGGCGAGAAGAAGGGTATCCACATCATTGATTTAAACAAGACAGCAGTTAAGTTAGACGAGGCTGCTAACGCGATGAAGCAAATCGCGAAGTCTGGAAAGAAAATCCTTTTCGTAGCTACCAAGAAGCAAGCTAAAGATTTGGTTGCAGAGCGTATTTCCGCTATCGGAATGCCTTTCGTAACTGAGCGTTGGCCAGGTGGTATGTTGACCAACTTCGTAACTATCCGTAAGGCGGTTCGCAAGATGACCAACATCGAGAAAATGGAAGTAGACGGAACTGCCGCTACAATGTCTAAGCGCGAGCGTTTGCAATTGACTCGTACGCATGATAAAATGTTTAAAGTATTGGGATCTATCGCGGACATGAACCGTGTACCAGCTGCTTTGTTCGTTATCGACGTAATGAAAGAGCACATCGCAGTAGCTGAAGCAAAGCGTTTGGGTATTCCAGTATTTGCTATGGTTGATACCAACAGCGATCCACGCAAAGTAGATTTTGCTATCCCAGCTAACGACGATGCTACAAAGTCTATTTCTAAGATTTTGGATGTAGTTATCGAAGCAATTGCTGAAGGTTTGACTGAGCGTAAGTCTGAAAAAGACAAGAATGAGGACGCACCAGTTGCTGAAGGCAATGCTGAAGCAAAATCAGATGCAAAGCCACGCAAGCGTGCTCCAAGAGCTTAATTAATCCGTAAAAAGAATTATTATGAATATTACAGCAGCAGACGTAAATAAGTTGCGTACCATCACCGGTGCCGGTATGATGGATTGTAAGAAAGCATTGGTGGAAGCCAATGGTGATTTTGATGCCGCTATTGATTTGCTTCGTAAGAAGGGTCAAAAAGTTGCCGCTAACAGAAGCGATCGTGATGCTACAGAAGGTGTAGTTTTGGCGAAAGCAACTGCGGACAACACACGTGGTACCATGTTGGTATTGAATTGTGAGACTGACTTCGTTGCTAAGAATGAAGCTTTCGTTGCAGTTGCTAACACCATTTTGGATATTGCTATTGCGCACAACCCAGCTACATTGGATGAGTTGAAAGCTTTGCCATTTGCTGACAGTGGAATGTCTATCAATGAGAAAATCACTGAAGAGATTGGTAAAATCGGTGAGAAGTTGGATTTGTCTTACTTCGGAACAGTAAACGCAGGAATGGTTTATTGCTACAATCACCCAGGTAACAAATTGGCTTCAGTTGTAGGTTTCAATAAAGAAACTTCAGCAGATGTTGCCAAGGATGTTGCGATGCAAGCTGCAGCTATGGCTCCAGTTGCTTTGGATGAGAATTCAGTTTCTGAAGAAATCAAGCAAAAAGAGTTGGAAGTTGGTAAAGAGCAAGCGATCAACGAAGGCAAACCAGCGGAGATGGCAGAGAAAATTGCCATGGGTCGTTTGGGCAAATTCATGAAAGAAAACACATTATTGAACCAAGAGTTTATCAAGGACAGCAAGATGAATGTTTCTCAATACATGAAGTCTGTAGATAAAGATTTAACTGCAACCGGATTCATCCGTTTCGCATTGGGATAGTCGATATCACAAAGAGTATAGGAAAAGGGAATAACGAAAGTTGTTCCCTTTTTTGTTGGAAGGTTATTCGCATTAGGCTAGCTGATCGTATGGATTTTCAAGGCCAATTACTCAAGTATGAGTAACCTGTTCTAGCAAGCAGTTCCTTACTCCTGAGAGAATACCTTTCCTCATGGAAGTCTCGGAGGTATTTGCTTTTTAAAATGACTTGATTGAAAATGAGTTCATAGAAGTCTGGGGCAAAGAAAATTTGTGATTGAAAATCGGATATCGAATGTTGATTTTTTAATGCTGATTTTTTTTCGATGAGCGTCAAAATCATTCTCCAATAAGCGACCATTTGCTCAAAAAATATATAGCTATTAGGGTTTTTACTGGTTTGTAATTCAATAATTCTGTTTGCCCAACTGTACTGCTTAATTAGAGCCAGGCCTTCAGCAATTTGCCATTGTTGTAAAGAACAAAATTCCGATTCATTTTTTCTCCAATTCAAAAATTGATCTTCCAAGTATCTATCTAATTCTAGTTGACTCTCCTCATGGAGTTTCCAAATAATTATAAGACACATTCTGCTTTTGTGCATTGAACTGTCTTTTGTATTGGAAATTAGGGCCTTTGAAAATTGATCTAAACGGATTTCAAGATTTTCATTGGAAAGTAGTTTGCGTTGTATTTGAAAGCTTTCAAAGAAACGCTGCTTGTCCGGATATCCGGTCATATTAACCAATGGGACAAGCCATGTCTGCGCATAGTTGACCAAACCATCCATGGGTGGTAGAAAATTCCACCACAGATTCATGAAATCTTTGTTTTGGAAAACTTTCAGAAGACTTATTTCGATCAAGTTGATATTCTTGTAAAGGCTTTTAAGAAAGTTGAGATGTATTTTTTGTGAGATATTCTCAGGGCAATACACGATGATCTCAGAAAGTGTTTGTAATAGCAAGAGAATCTCTTGTGCGTGCTCATTTGAGTGAGACAATGATGAATTGGTTTGTTTTTTTTTCTTGGCTATGTATTCTATAATTGCACCATAAGTGAATCCACGTAATTTTCCCTCGTAAGGAAGCAATCCGCAAATCCGACGAATGGTTTGTGTGCTAATTCTTTTTCCGATTACGAGTTGAATGTCGTTAGAAATTTCTTGGCATTGAAAGCCAAACTTGATTTCACTGGATTTTATTAATTCCAATTCTCGTTTTAGTTCTGTTAGGGTTTTTTGCATCGTCATTATTCACTGCTTGTACTATCCCTGATTTGCCGTAATATTGAATACGGATATGTCCAACTATAGTCGATTACAAAGTTTTTTATTCCCGATAATTGGAAAATGAAAGGAGCACAAGAAAGTTGGGCTATGTTTTGCGCGGGAGATAATCTTGCCTTAAGATCACTATTTGATGAGCTTTTGCTGCCTTTACAGTATGAATCTTACTATTATACAAAAGACTGGAATCAATCTATGGACATCATTGGTGATTTGTTTCTGATGTTATTAGAATCCAATTTGGAAAAGCGACAGTCTTGGCGATGCAAAGATGATTGCGCCTCATTTTTAAAAGTGGTGGTTAAATATAAAAGCATTGATTGGGTGCGCATGCACAGTAATCATCAGCGACTTCATCAGCTCATTGAATGGCCAATTTTAGAAAGAGAAAAAATTTCTGCGGATGATTTGAAAGAATATGCATTAAGCCTTCTCAATCCCAAGGAACAAGTCTTTTTGAATGAACTAATTAACGGAAAGACGGTAGAAGAATTGGCTTCCGAAAATGATGTTTCTGAGAAGACGATAAGGAATAACCTTTCTGTTATTCGACTTAAGTTAAGTAAGCTGAGAAATTTGATAATGCTAATTCTCCATTGATATGGCCAATTTAATTAATCAGATAAAGTGGAAGGATTTCCAATTAAATCCGGATCTTTTGCACGAGGCTGTTTTAAAATGGCAAGAAGATCAGGTACAAGATCCCGTTATATTAGGTTTAATAGAGCGGTACCATTCTTATCATGGAGATGCTAATCTTGTGGTGCAAGAAATGATGAATACCAAGGAGATCATTATTACTCAGAATAATTCAGGCAGATTTCGTAATAAGAAATTTTATTTCACTGCTGCTGCCTGTTTATTGATTATCATAGGCATGTGCGGATGGTGGATGAAAACCAACTACTTTATTCAAACATGGTCTTTCCGCGATGAAGGTATTCCCCAATATATGGACGAAAAAGTTGGAAGTATAGATTGGACATTAATTAATTATTGTTATCAAAAGGAAGATTATTCTAGAATGTTGGAAAAAATTAATGAATATTTCCCAAGTCATCCAAACAATGACACATTGTTGTATTATAGGGCAATTTCATTTTTAGAATTGAATGAATGCGATTCTGCATACAAGTATTTTTTAGCTGTTCCTGAGAAGTATAGTGTATACAGTCAACGGGCGCATTATTTCAGATTGCATTTGCAAGACAATGGGCTTGATTTACAAGCTTTGCGTGAGCTACGGATTGTAGATGACGCTAATTTAGAGCAGGCAATCCAAAGAGATATTGCAAATTAGAAAACCACTTAAAAAGTTCTTCCCACCAACTCTGAGGTTCAAAAGCCTTGATTTTTTGTCGAGTGATTGATTTAAATCCTTGCCAACGGTAAGGATTGCATTGTTCTCCTTCTTGATTTTCTAAGTATTTTTTTTTTGCTTGATATAGCGCATTTTCGAAATCATAGCCCTCCTCTAAGTATTGGTAGAATTTGCTAAAAATGATTGATGATGCTTTATCTTCACTGCGCACGGTGCTTACAATAATAGCAGGTGCTCCATTAAGTAAGATATTAGTGTGCAGGTCAGAATCGTATTCATAAATGAAACCAGAAGTCCCTGAAAAGCAAGTGTTGAAGATTACAAGTGATTGGCAGTTACTATATTGTTTCTTATCATGTCTTAGGTTTTGCCATTTGTTTTTTTGATAAAACGGGATGGAGTATTGCCATTGACCAAAATCCAATTGTTTGTTTTCACCATGTCCGTAAATGTGTAAAATGTTTTTTTGACTAAAAGCACGCACAAAATTATTTTCCTTCAC
>JACCDZ010841790.1_pt1 | contig 50158 bp, 33 predicted proteins | sample 7449551 | NCBI WGS metagenome assembly JACCDZ01 (sample SAMN15323452, study PRJNA562643) | freshwater metagenome | isolation source: river surface water | place: USA:Blue River Watershed | collected 2017-08-18
GTAGTCGGTAGTCGGTAGTCGGTAGTCGGTAGTCGGTAGTCGGTGGTCGGTAGTCGGTGGTCGGTTACCCGTTACCCGTTACCCACTACCTGTTACCCGTTACCCGTTACCCGTTACCCACTACCTGTTACCCGTTACCCGTTACCCACTACCTGTTACCAACTACCCACTACCAACTACCCACTACCAACTACCCACTACCCACTACCCACTACCCACTACCCACTACCCACTACCCACTACCACCTACCAACTATTTTAAATTTTAGTAAATGTAATTTTGACACTTATTAGTTTTTTGGTAAATTGCCGCCTATTAAGAAATTATTATGCGCAAAGTATACCATAGACTTAAAGGACTGTCACTCGTTTTGGCAACCTTGGGAGCTGCAGGTAGTGCACGGGCACAGAAGTCGGCACCCGCCGATACTGCAATCAATCCTCAGGAAGTTGAAAGTGTGGGTGATGTTGTCATCATCGGTTACGGCCGACAAAACCGTAGGAATGTGGTGGGGTCAATATCCACTGTAACCGGAAAAGACATCACCGAAGTTCCAACACAGAGTTTCGAGGCATCGCTTCAAGGTAAAGCTGCCGGCGTGCAAGTGACTGTTGGTAGCGGTATGGCCGGTTCTGCATCGTTGATCAGAATACGCGGTGCGGCATCTATTTCAGCGGCTGGTGATCCATTGTATGTTATTGACGGAATTCCCATCACACAAGATTACTTTTTAAATAGAAGCAATGGCTACAACTACGGAGGTGGTTTTGCAAATAACCCTTTGGCGAGCATCAATCCAGAAGACATTGAAAATATTGAAATTCTGAAAGATGCAGCTGCAACATCCATTTACGGATCTCGCGGTGCAAATGGTGTTATTTTAATCACAACCAAAAGAGCACGAAAAAAAGGATTGAAATTTGACGTAAGTACCCGTTTTGGGGCTGCAACTCCTACAAAAATGCCCACCATGATTTCAGGCGATGAGTGGTTGCAACTTTATGAAGAAGCTTGGTACAACGACGGTAACGTGGGTAAGCCCAACTTATCCGCCATTGGTATTCGCATGAATTGGGATGATGCTCAAGGAGTCAACACCGATTGGGTATCGAAAATGATTGGCGTTGGAACCAAACAGAGTTACAGTTTAGGAACCAATTATGCAGGTAAAAACTTTGCCATCAAAGACATCGTTTCTTGGGATGATAATGGAGCCTACATCATTGGAAACTCTTACCAGCGCTTGAGCCACAGACTGAATGCAGACATCCGTCCTTTCAAAGGAATGAATATCCAACTTTCGCATTCATTGAGCCGCGGAACCAACAACCGCGTAGATGCTGCTTGGGCTGGTGGATTGGGTTCTGCTATGAGTACTATGCTTAATATTTATCCTCAAACACCCGTATATGATTCTGCATCAGGAACATATACTACTCCTATTGGTTTGAACACATTGAGGGATCTAAAAAATTGGAGAAGCATAGAAATTCGCTCAATTAACAATGCATCGTTGAGTTACGAGATCAATAAAAACTTATCCATCAATGCCAGCGGAAGCATTGATTACATGGATTATAACGAATATTTATACGAACCTGCCGAATTGATTTTGTATTACAACAAAAACTATAAACAGGCTGGAAATGCGAAGTGGTGGCCCCGTTGGACAAACAATTACAACTACTTTGTAACCGCTAATTACAATAAAACTTTCAACCAAAAACACGACATTTCTGTGATGTTGGGTAATGAATATCAGCGCTCGGTTTCAGAAAGTAAATTCGTTGAGAACTTTGACGCCACTGGCCCAGTTGATAAAGTAGCAATTCCAGATACTGCGCTTTTAAGTCGTTATAATACACCCTACACTTGGGCTTTCTTGAGTTTCTTTGGACGTTTCAACTACAGCTTCGACAAGAAATTCAACGTTCAATTGACCTCTCGTTGGGATGGAAGTAGCCGTTTTGGACAAAACAACCGTTACGGATTTTTCCCTGCTGCTGCTTTTGGATATATCCTATCTGAAGAAAAGTTCATTAAGCGCATCAAGGCCATTAACTTCATGAAAATTAGAGCAGGTATTGGTAAATCGGGAAATGCAAACTTTGACAACTATGCTCGTTGGGGTACCATCACTCCTAGCGGTAACCTTCCGTTATACAACGGCCAACCACAATTGGCTCCTGCACGTTTAGAAAACCCCAATCTTCGTTGGGAAAGCACCACCAATTTTGATGCAGGCATAGAAGTTCAGATGTTCAGAGGCAGAGTTTCTACTGAATTCACCTACTACAGCAAAAGCACCAAAGACGTAATCATGAACGTATCTATTCCTACTCATATTGGCTTTGGAAGCTTCTATGACAACGTTGGAATGATCAAAAATGAAGGTCTTGAATTCACTTTGAAAACCGTGAATGTGCGCACCAAAAAAATGCGTTGGGAAACTAACATCAACGTTGCTCGCAACTGGAATGCCATCACCAGCATTGGCGTATATTCTCCAGATGCAATCAGTGGAGGAACTAACGATACTCGCGTTGTTGTTGGAGAACCCGTTGGAACCAACTTCTTAGTAAGATATGCCGGTGTTGATCCTCAAACAGGTGCTCCAAGATATTACGACATCAACGGCAATGTAACCGATAAATGGGACCCTTCAAACCGTGTTGCCGTAGGAAATATCTTGCCTGACGCCTTTGGAAATATTTCAAACACCATCAACTACAAGAATTGGGAGTTGAATGCCAATATTTACTTTAACATTGGCGGTAACATCTACGAAAGTTCTTTGAAACGTCAAATGAGCTTAGTTACTGATTGGAATATGGATCCACGTGTAATGGATCGTTGGCAAAAACCTGGTGATGTAACAAATATCCCAAGAATGACCTTGAGTACCTTCAATCACGGGTCTACCACTCCATGGATCAATACTGATTTGTGGTTGCAAGACGGAACTTATGCCCGTTTGAGAAGCATTTCAATTGGATATCGTTTACCGAAAAACTGGTTGAACAAAATGCGTTTCGAAAACGGAAAAATCATGGTTATTGGTACCAATTTATTGACTTGGACCAAATTCACTGGTTTGGACCCTGAAATTGCCCGTGACTTTGAAAACGCTACAGATCGTAATATGAGCGGAAGCATTACTTACTTGACTCCCCCTCAAGAAAAGAGCATCAGTGTAGCCATTAACTTTAGCTTTTAATTGTTAAAATCATGAAAAAATTATTTAAAACAAGCAAATATATCTGGGCCCTTGCGGGAGTTGCCATTTTGGGGACGTCTTGCGAAAAAATGATCGAAACACCTCCACCCAACGAAATATTGGTGGAAGATGCCATCAACAATACCCAGGATCTTCAACTATTGTTGAACGGCAGTTACAATGAAATAGCCAATACTTTTGGTGGTTTTTACCAAACTATGGCGGAGTTGTTGAGCGACAATCCAGCGTTGCCAAACAACAATGATTACAGAGAAGTTTACAATCACAATGTATTGTTCTTCAACAGTACTTCTGGAGCGTTTTATTCGCAGCTTTATCGCGGTATTTTCAGGGCAAATTTTGTGCAAGACCATATTGACGATGCCAAAGATTTGACACCCGCTGATCGCAATAGAATCTTGGGTGAAGTCGCATTTATTCGTGCTCTGGGACATTTCACTGCTGTAAGAATGTACGCTCAGACCTATGGTTACACTGCAGATAATTCTCATCCAGGAATTGCTGTAGTAACCAAAGTGTCCACACAACCTCAAGCAAGAGAATCAGTAGCAACTGCATACGCGAGCATTGAACAAGACTTGACTAACGCCATTGCAAATCTTCCTGAAACGAACAACGGCTATGCCACTAAATGGGCGGCTAAGGCATTAATGGCGCAAGTGGCCTTCCAAAAAGGTGACTATGCAACAGCTGGAACCAATGCATTAGAAGTAATCAATTCAGGTGCCTTTAAATTTGCTGACACAGTAAATACTTTTCATGCATCTGCCTTATCTGAGCACATTTACAGCATCATAAGCTTTGGTGTTAATGACCAACGCAGCGGTGCATATACCTCAAACTTTGCAGCTGGAGTGCCTGCCATTGTTTTGGCTAAACAAGTGTACTCAGGCTTCAACAATGTTGAAAATGATAAACGATTGGGACAACTACAGGTAATTAACAAAGGAGCACAGAATGAGTATATTAAAACTACGCAATTTGACGCTCCATTCTTCGATGTGCCTGTTTTACACCTTACCCAGATGTACTACATTGCCATTGAGAGTCTAGCAAAACAGAATCAAGATTTAAATACAGCAGTAACCTTGATGAATGCATTAATTAACCGTGCTTATATTATTCCTTCTACTCTATCTAGCACAGCAACAGCTAACGAAATTCTGACAAGAGTGCGCCAAGAACGTCGTATAGAGCTGATGTTTCAAGGTGATAGAATTCATGAGGTTAAACGTTTAGGTGCCATTGAAGGCGAAAGAATGTTTATTCGTGGACACGAATGGAATTGCCCAGGCATGATGATGCAGTTCCCCATAACTGAAAAAACCAATATCTTCGAAATTAATCCTACAGGAGGATGCAACTAATGAAACATAATTTTAAACAAATCATATTTGCGCTGGTTTTGTCAATCTCTGTGATTGCATGCAAACCTGAACCCAAAGAATTGGGTCCTCGCGCTAGCCAAGTTGAAGGAATCAATGGCACCTGGGTTTTGACTAAAATAGACCAAATTGATGTGAACGTAGAATTGGCTTTCCAAGAAAGCGATACCCTACTTGATGTGACATCTGCTATGTTAACTTCAACTCCCATGGAAATCAGCTTCGATAAATCCAGCAGAAACTTTGAAATTACTCAAGGCGCTGGTTCTGAATTCTTTGTTAATGCCTTAGGAACATGGGAATTTGATAATGACAATTACCCATCTTACTTGCAACTGAACAATTCATTTGGCCCTGCTAAATATTCTTTAATTCGTCCAGTTCGTCCTCAAGACGCATACTTGGCCATTAAGTACAATAAATTGTGCGGTTCTGACCGCACCGTGTCTTATCATTTATGGTTCGTAAGAAAATAAAATGACTATGAAATCTTTTAAACAAATTTTACTGAGCGGTTTTACCGCAATATCTGCGACTACCCTCTTCGGACAAGCAGCTTGGGTTGAACCAGACCCCATCAACCCCAATGATTCAATCACTGTTTGGGTAGACCTAAACAAATGTACCTTTGGAGGTGCACCTACATTGGCTTCTACTACAGATGATTTGTACATGTGGACCTGGTCACCCAAAGAGCATCCTGTTGGACACCCACTACATAACGGTACTTGGGGTGCTTCAAATGATGCACTTAAGGTTCAAAAGGCAGGTAATGGAGTTGTTTTTTATAGAATGATTCCAACCGCTTTCTATGAGGTAACCGCTTCTCAAGTATATACCTCTCCCATTAAACTTTTAATCAAAAAGAAAGATGGTTCATTAGACTGTGGTGGTTCAGAATGTAAAACCGAAGATCTTGAAATCAAGATCACCGCACCAACAACTGGCCCTCAGAAACACTATCCTTTCCCAAGAAAAAAGACCAAAGACACCTTAAGCATCAACCCAAGCGATGTATTAACCATTTTCTATGACCGCAATTTGGAAACCAATGACTCCCTTAAAGACAAAGAAGACTTTTACTGCGTAGTAAAAGCTCGTGTAGGATTGGGAGCCAATGACTTCATCTTTTTTGTAGATGGTGATAACATCAAGGCTGCAGATAGAGACATTGCTGGCCGCGTCCCACAAATGAAAATGAAAAACTACGGCAACGGCAAGTTTGGACTCAGTTTTATTCCCAATAAAATGTTTGAATCCATCAATACGGGTGGACAAAGAATTTTATCTGTGGAATACAAAGTGATGCGTGGATATATTCGAAAACAATTTGACTGGACCGCTGAATCTCCAGAATACTGGTTCAACACCAACTGTTATTAAGTCAAACAAAACAATAACTAAAAAGGCTCGGAATCATTCCGAGCCTTTTTAGTTATAGATATAAACTGCTTAAAGTTCTATCTCAATCTCATTGCGATAAACATCTTCCAATGTTTCCGCTTTTCTGATTAAATGAGCTTGACCTTTATAATACAAAACTTCGGCGGGTCTTAACCTTGCATTGTAATTGTTGCTCATCGTAAATCCATAGGCGCCTGCATTTTTAATTCTCAAAACATCGCCTTCTCTTACCTCGTTCAACTGCCTGTCGTAGCCCAATGTATCTGTTTCACAAATGTATCCTACTACGCTGTAGAGCCTCTTTATCCCTTCGGGGTTTGAGATATTTTCAATGTGGTGATAGGCGTCATAGAACATGGGTCTGATCAAGTGGTTTTGACCGCTATTCACTCCCACAAAAACAGTGGAAGTAGTTTGCTTTATGACATTGGCTTTCACTAAAAACGAACCACTTTCAGAAACAATAAACTTTCCTGGCTCAAACCAAAGCTCTAATTCGCGTCCATAACGCGCACAGAACTCTTTAAATGCATCCGAAATGCGTTGTCCTATAGACTGTATGTCTGTAACAATATCACCATCCTTATAGCCTACTTTGAACCCAGATCCAAAGTCCATAAATTCAAGATCAGGAAAACTCTCAGCTGAGTCAAAGAGAAGTTCTGCACCACGCAAAAAAACATCGGCATCGAGAATATCACTACCCGTATGCATGTGGAGTCCGTTTACTTTGATTTTATGGGATTGAACTACCCGTTGAACATGTCGCAATTGGTAAATGGAAATACCAAATTTTGAATCAATATGTCCCACTGAAATATGAGAATGTCCGCCAGCCATAATATGGGGATTCAAACGCAAACAACAGGGCACGGAATCGCCGTAATAACTTCCAAATTGTTCTAAAATGGAGATATTATCAATATTAATCATCACGCCCAACTCAACCGCTTCTTTGATTTCATCAAAATCAACACAATTGGGAGTATACATAATTTCTTGAGCTTCAAATCCTGCTCTTAGACCTAAATAAACCTCTTGAATGGAAACCGCATCTAGTCCACAACCTTGAGCCTTCAATAATCTCAAAACATTGATATTATTTAGTGCTTTCATGGCATAATGAAGATGCACCTTGACCTGTGGAAATGAGTTTTTTAATTTTTGGTACTGGTCAATGATTTTTTCAGCATGGTAAACATAGGTTGGAGTACCATAATTGGCAGCAATTTTCAACAGCTCTTTATTCGTTATCTCTTTCATAAAGTTTAATATTAAAAAAAAAGCGGGGTGAATTCACCCCGCTTCGTTATGTATCACTGGGTGATGATTAATTTTTTTGTTTCTTTTTACCTAATAAATCTACAACCACAGGCGTAGCTATACACAATGATGAATATGTACCTACAATTACTCCAATTAACATGGCAAATGAGAAATTCTTCAATGCATCACCACCGAATAAAAACAGAATTATACACACTACAAATACTGTACTTGAGGTGATAATTGTTCTACTCAATGTATCATTCAATGCCATATTAATCATGAATTTATCATCTTGATTAGATCTTTTCGATGTCAAAAACTCACGTATACGGTCAAAAACAATAACTGTATCATTGATAGAGTAACCCAAAATGGTAAGTAAAGCAGCAATTAAATGCTGATCAAACTCAGTAGCGAAAGGAACTACACCATCGACTAAAGAATAAATGGCCAATACTAACGCAAGGTCATGAATTAGAGATATTGCAGCTCCAATACCATAAGCTACGCTTCTAAAGCGCATTACCAAATAAAGGAATATAGCAACAACGGTCAATAACACCAAGAATCCTGAAGAGTTTCTTATTTCTGTAGCGATAGAAGGTGTGACTGTAGACCTTTGTAAGATAGGTCCTTCACCGTTCACTCCTTTCCCAAGTTCAAATCCTGATAAAGCAGCTAACAAATCTTCTTGAACTCTTAATTTACCTTCTTTAGACTCATCTGATAGAAGATAGGTTGTAACTATTTTATACTGATTGTTAGAACCGAAAGTCTTAACTTCATTGCTTGATTCGCTTAAGTTCTTGTTCAATGCTTCTTTAAGATCATCTGTGGAATAATTCTTTTCAAATTGAACAATGAAAGAATTACCACCTTTAAAATCTATACCGGTAGAAATTCCACCTTTGATGGCAAAAGAGATAATACCTGCCGCGATAATAATACCAGAAACCGTGTAATACTTATAACGATTTTTTACCCAATCAAAATTCTTACCCTTTAAGAAGTTTTCATTCCAAGCAAAACCAAAAGAAATTTCTTTACCTTGTGCAGCTCTGCGATCTAACAAGACTCTGGTAATGAATAAAGCAGTGAACAAAGAACTAAAAATACCAATAATTAAAATAATAGCGAATCCGTAAACGGGTCCTGCACCTGTGAAAGTAAGAATAAAACCTGATAATAAGTGAGTAATATTTGAGTCAATAATTGCACTGAATGCATGTTTAAAACCTAGATCAATAGATGATTTAAGAGATTTCCCTGCTAACAATTCGTCTTTTATTCTTTCGTATATCAATACGTTCGCGTCAACTGCCATACCAACCGTCAAGATGATACCTGCAATACCCGGAAGAGTTAATGCTGCACCAAGACTTGAAAGTACGCCAAAAATGATATAAACGTTACCTAAAACAGCAACAATTGCCATCCAACCTGCTCTGTTGTAATAAAGTACCATAAACAGAACTACAGATAAAAAGCCCATCAACAAGGCATTTAAACCTTGATTAATTGACGCTTGACCTAGAGATGCACCAACTTCTTCACTTGCAACTATTCTAGTAGGTGCAGGTAATTTTCCGGCTTTCAAAACGTTAGCTAAATCTTGTGCTTCTCTGATATCAAAATTACCTGAGATCTGTGAATTACCTCCGGTAATCTTTTGATTTACTACAGGAGCGCTGTAAACTCGATTATCTAACACAATTGCAATGTACTTTCCAACATTTGCACCAGTAACCTGCGCCCAACGTGTAGCTGCAGCAGGTGTCATTTGCATTACAACCTCTATTTGGCCAGTTTGATTTGTATTTTCACGGGCATCTTCAATTATATTGTCAGCTCCTGACGATAAAGCTGCATTTCCATCGCGATCTTTCTTAAGAAGATAAACAAAGTATTCATCCGAATTCTCAATTGATTTTCCATTTGCATCAACATCAACCGGTTTTGCGCTGTACGCAACTTTGATGTTGTCATTTAAAATATTTTGAAAACTCTCCTCCAGCAATATCTTCTCTAAAACTTGTCTATCTGCTGCTTTGATGGTTGCCACACTTGATTCTTGACCTGTTCCGAAAGGTTTAAGAATGTTTGCTAGACGTCCTTTTCCAAGTGCTACAGGTTCATTACTTTTTGTAGAATCCTTAGTTAATGTATCAGAATTTGTTTCAGTTACTGTACCTGGAATAACTTTTAACAAATTGTTAAGTATTTTGGAGCCTTCAACCCCACCGTATACTTCGTAAAATTCCAATTGGGCTGACTTTTCCAATAACTCTTCTATTCTTCTTGGGTTATCAACTCCAGGCAATTCTACGTTAATTCGACCTCCTTCAATTTCTTGAACGTTTGGCTGAGTAACGTTTGCCTGATTGATACGTTTTTCAACTACCTGTTTAACGTTAGATACAGCAGTCTTTATTGAAGCTTGAAGGTAATTTTTAACTTCAATTTCTTCACTTCCTGCTTGAATCGTAGAGTTATTGCCTTTCACAAATAATACGGCGAGCTTCCTATTGGGCGCTGTCCTTTTAAAGTTTGAAACAAAAGCCTCAACGTAATCTGTTCCTTTATCTCTAACTTCTACGTTTGCCAATTCTAACGATTTTAGCAGATCTGCATCTGTAGGATCGTTTGCTAAAACCTTTATCACTGCGTCTTTTTCCACTTCGAGGATAACGTTCATTCCCCCGCGGAGATCCAATCCAAGGTTAATTTCTTTTTCCTTACACTCAAAATAAGTGTAGCTCATGATGCCCAAAAAACTGTAATAGTCTTTGTTTCCAAGGCTGTCAATGTAACGGCGGTAAGCTTCCTTCTCACTCACCCCGAATTTTGCTTTCTTAGCAGCAAACTCTCTGGCTTCCTGTTCAAACCCTCTGGCTTTGAATGTAAAAGTCAATTGGAATAGTGACGCTAAGGCCAAAATGACAGAAAATACGACAATCGATTTATTGCTTTTCATTGGTAATTAGAATTCTCGACAAATAATTTAAGGTCGCGAAAATAAGTAAAAAAAGTGTGTTTAACGATATTTAAATCTGCAAGTTGTTCATGCATCCAAAATGTCCCTTCGGACAGTCGTCAAAACCAAGCTTAGAGCAAGGCCTGCAATTCAATCCTTCTACTTCAAATTGCATCAATTTGCCTCCCATCTTCATAGGCGGCTCCATGCCGAATTCAGGAATGGTATTCCCCCAAAATAGATTTATGTCTTTCCCCAATGCAGCTGAAACATGGAGCATTCCCGTATCTCCAGTAAAGACATGTGTACTGTATTTTATTACTGTGGCCGATTCTTTTAAGCTCAACTCTCCCACCAAATTCAAAACCTGAAATCCATTGACTTGCAAATCTGAATGAATCATGTTTTGCAATTTAGTTGCCTGCTCAACATCAGATTTTCCACCAATCAAAACCACGTGACTGTTCAAACCTTCCACCAAATGCTGCCATTTTTGCAAAGGCAATCTTTTGGTAAAAAAAGACCCTCCCATACTAAAACAAGCAAATCTGTTCAACCCGTTTAGTTTGGTAACAACCTCATTTTCTGAAGTTGAGTCTACCGAAAAGTCAAGACCTTTATGGTCGTTTGATATTCCAAAAACACCTAAAACATCTATACAACGATCTGTAAATGATCTCGTTGTCAAAGTTTCAACTAACCAGGGCCACCTTCTTATTCGGTGTTGTTTCAATAGAACCCATAACACTTTCCTCAAATTCTGTTTTGAAATGGTAACATGGGGAGTTCCAAAAAACATCCATTTTACTTGCCGAGAACGTGCGTTTTTTTGCAGATCTACAACGAAATCAAATGATGTCCCGCGAAGTACTTTACGATCTTGGTCATCATCCCACTTCCAAGTGCGGTCGATGTAGGGATTGCCTTCTAAAACTGAAGTAAAAGAAGTTTTGGTAACCCAGTGAATTTCCGCATCGGGAAAATGCGTTTTCAATAATCTAAAAACAGGCGTGGTCAAGACGATGTCGCCAATTGAACTAAATCTAACCACCAAAATGCGCATGCTCAGCCAATTTTATTTTTACGATTTTCTTGAATAAAAAACTCAAACTCCTGTAAATCCATAGCATTCAATGTGTTCCTAGTCAACAAACCGCCTTTTCGCGCAGCCAAAGTCCCAAAATACATATCATGATACCCTGATTTTTCATGGGCATCAGGATTAATCGAAATCAACACCCCTTTATTTTGAGCATAATCAATCCATCTCCAATCAATATCTAACCTCCATGGATGTGCGTTCAACTCAATAACCACTTGATTTGCAGCACAAGCATCAATGATTTTTTTATGATCAATGGGGTACCCTTCCCTCAACAACAAAAGCCTTCCGGTTGGATGACCCAAAATAGTCGTATACGGATTCTCAATGGCCCGAATCAATCGTTGATTGGCTTTGTCTTCGTCCATTTTCAAGCCGCTATGCACTGATGCCACAACAAAATCTAGAAGTTTTAAAACCTCATCGGGGTAGTCTAAACTTCCATCTGATAAAATATCACTCTCAATTCCTTTAAATATTTTGAAGGGCGCGAGCTCATTATTCAATTGATCAATTTCTTTTATCTGCTGTAATAGCCTTTCCTCGCTAAGTCCGCCCGCATAACCTGCTGATTTAGAGTGGTCACAAATACCCAAATAATCGTATTTCTGATCTTTGGCGAATTCGGCCATTTCGCGCAAAGAATTCAACCCATCACTGTAAGTAGTGTGGTTGTGAAGTACTCCTTTTAGTTGCCAAAATTCAATAAGTCCCTCTCGGGGGAAGTCTTCTCTCAGCTCATTCAATCCCTCGCGCTGCTCGGGGATAATTACACCTGAATATCCCCTAGAACCGTAAATCTGTTCCTCAGAAATAAATTCATTAGAGTTATAAGCCAATAATTTTAAATGTTCGGCAGAGCCAGTAGTTTCAAACCAAATGCGCTCAAAATCGCGGCTATCAGCAAAATGAAAAACAACTGGATATTGACCCAATAACCATGTAGTTAATTGATCATCAACCCATTCTGCATTGTATTGCATCTCATCGCAATATTCAATGACTTCGTCGGGATCAAGATCCACCAACAAATCTATTTGCTCAATTTCGGGTACCGCTCGGCGAAAAGCACCCGTAAATTCAATTCTTGAACCGTCGAAAAATTTCTTGAGATGATCTTTAAATTCTGTTGCTGGCTCTAGTAAACGAGCATAATGCCACCGTCCTTTCGAAGAAAGGGCAAATTCTATGGAATGAATAACATCTGCCTGGGTTTTCAATCCAAATCCTTTCACCGAAACCAGCCTATTCTCTCTACAAGCATTGAGCAAATCTGCCGTTGAATCAATTTCCAATTCTCGCCAAATGACAGCTACCTTTTTGGGGCCCAAGCCCTTGATTTTGAGTATATCAATAATTCCATCTGGAGTACATTCTTCCAATTCTTGAAGATCTGAAAATGTACCAGAATTCTGAATTTCTCTGATGGCCTCCACAACCCCCTTACCCACGCCGGGAACGCTCAATAAATCAGCATCACTCATTTCTGCAAAAGAATCTTTGATCTTTTTTAAATTGAATGAAGCATTGGCAAAAGCCTTATACCTAAAAGGATTTTTCTCGTGCAGCTCAGCGAGCTTTGCATACATGCTGATTTGAGACAGAATGGTTGAATTATCCATTATTTACGTCGTTTTTTAGCAATAAAACGTTCAATTTCCATGTATTTCACGGCGTCATCAAAATCCACCCAAATAACGGTATTCTCTTGAAAACCTTTGAGATACATAACATTGATATCTTCACCCGTTTCTTTTTTCTTGAGGACTTCAACACCCAAAATTTCACATTTCCTCCCTTTGAATTCATTGGGCAATTCAGCCACATCAAAATCCCCCCGAAAGAAATATCTATAGAATCCATTTCCCGTAGCAGAATCATAAGCACCGTATTTTAGCGTGAATGAATCTTGTACTAAGTCTGCAGGATCCCAGCGGGTTTTTCGATACAAATCTAAATAAGCATATACTTCAGCACCTTTTGACTTCCCCAAAACAGCGGTATCTCCAGCGCCGACTTCGTACTCTTTTACGTCTTCTTGAAAAGGCCTATTTTGAGACCATAAAGAAGTACTTAAAAACAAGGATACAACAGTAAAAACAGTTGCTTTAATGCTCATAACAAGAGTGAATATACAATTAATCCGTCAATTTTGCCAATTTTTTGGCTACTTGACTGCTTAAAGCTACACCCATGCCTCCCATTCTAACGCCCAGATACAAATGTTCTTCTTTGCGTTCAATGATGGGTGAACGTTTTTGGTGCATTCCCATAACGCCAGACCATTCATTATCAATTTCAACATTGACGTTAGGAACAATAATCTCATTCAACCAACGCAACAATTCATATTTTATCTCAGGTGTGACCGCTGACTCAAAGGTATTCTCTGCAGCAAATTGTTTATTCCTGGCCCCACCAATCAAGATTCTCGAACCTAGAGATCTAAAATAAATGTAACCTTTGTCTGCATGAAAAATCCCTCTAAAGGCAATACTCGGAATGGGTTTGGTCACCAAAATTTGTCCTCGAGCGGGTTCCACTTCCAAATCAGGAAACCATTTCAAAGCCCAAGCATTGGTGCAAACAAATAGATCTTTCGCTAAAATTTGAGCATCTGATTGCTCAAATCTCAGAACCCATCCACCTGATCCATGCTTTTCAATTGACTGAACATCCATAGAAGAATAAATTTCAACGCCTATTGACAATGCATGCTGTCTTACCGTTCTCAATAACAAATGACTCTGTAGGGCTCCTTCTGATGGAGAAACTATGGCAGTTTCACCTACATTCATTTCAAATTTCTTGATGTTTCTCTCAACGAAGGCAACTTGTTGATGCACATTTTTCAAAGACTCATTGAGCTTAGGTAGGCTCTCTCGAATATGGTCTAATTCAGATTCACTTCCGCTGGGGAAAATCTCATAACCACCTGACTGTTCGTAGCCAATTTTCTCGGGAGAATATGTTTTTATGAGATCTTGAAGCCCTTTGTAACGCTCTTCGTATAATTGAAACGCTTGGTCTTCTCCCATTCTGCTGATATCGTCTAGAATTTCACCAGCACTTCCAAAACAAGCAAAACCTGCATTTCTCAAGCTTGCAGCATCTGCAAAAGCGTTCCGTTCTAAAACCCAAATACTCTTGTGCGGATATTTCAATTTTAGCTCAATAGCAGTTTGCAGTCCAACAAGGCCGCCACCTATCACCACTTGATCGGCGCGCTCCATCCAGCGTTGTTCCCAAAAGCTAAAATTACCTGAACCCATGCTTTAGTTCAAGTATCCTTCTATTGCGGTATGATAAGGATTCGCAAATTCTTTAATATCACCCCATGTTTCACCGTTCACAATTACTGCACCCGAAGTTACAGTACCCATATGCAAAACCGGCAATCCCATTTTATCAGCCACCTTAATCAATTCGCCCACTTTATCTTGAGATACAGAAACCACTACTCTACTTTGGCCTTCGCCAAACAATGAAGCGTCTATTCTTAAATCTTTATCTGTACAAATATCAAATCCTAAATGACCTGAAATAGCACTTTCCGCGCAGCACACAAACAATCCACCTTCACTAATATCGTGAACTGACTGAGCATAACCTCCGCATGAAAGTTCTTCCAAGAAGAGGTGTAATTGGTGTTCTACATCTAAATTAAACTCCGGACAAGGTGAGAATTCTACTCCCTTTACTTTAGCCAAATACTGTGAACTACCCAAATCATTGGTGCGAGGGCCAATCAAAACAATGGCGTCGCCTTCGTTTTGGAAAGCCAATCCCATCACCTTTGATGGCTCATCAATGATTCCCACCATACCTATGGTTGGAGTTGGATATACGGCTTGTCCGTTAGTACTTTGATTGTAAAAACTCACGTTTCCACCGGTAACTGGAGTATCAAACTTTCTACAAGCAACCCCCATACCCTCAATGGCCGATTTAAATTGGAAATACACTTCTTCATTGTATGGATTTCCGAAATTTAAACAGTTGGTAATTGCTGTAGGCACACCTCCAGAACAACGAATATTACGAGCCGCTTCACTTACCGCGATTTGCGTCCCCAAGAAGGGATCAGCATAAATATATCTGCTGTTACAATCAACAGTCAGAGCCAAACTTTTGTTGGTTCCTTTTACCTTCACCACAGATGCATCAGACGCGCGATTGGTAGATTGATTTACCGTTCCCACCATGCTATCATACTGTTGGTAAACCCATCTCTTGCTAGCAATGTTTGGTTCTGCCATCAACTTGAAGGCAGATTTTTTTGCTTCTTCGAGGGATGTATCTTCAACCTTGTCAATTGAAAACTCGTTGATTTTTTGGAAATATTGAGGCTCTTTCCAAGTTCTTTTATAGATGGGTGCTCCACCACCGAGAACCAAAGATTCTGCGGGAATGTCTGCTTCCAATTCGCCGTGCATAAAATACCGAACTCTCTTGGTATCAGTTACCATGCCAATTTGAGCATAAGTCAACTCCCATTTTTCGAAAATACGTTCAACTTCCTTTTCCATGCCCTTCTTCACCACTACCAACATACGCTCTTGGCTTTCACTCAAAAGAAGCTCCCAACCCTTCATGTCGGCTTGTCTCATGGGCACCTTATCTAAGTGGATATCCATACCCACATCAGTTTTAGCGCTCATTTCGCTGGTACTGCAAGTGATACCTGCTGCACCCATGTCTTGCATACCTACCACGGCATTGGTTTCAATGATTTCCATAGTAGCTTCAAGGATCAATTTCTCCCAAAATGGATCACCTACTTGAACTGACGGAAGATCATTTATTGAATCTTCACTCATGTCTTTACTCGCAAATGCTGCGCCGTGAATACCGTCTTTTCCAGTTGCAGAGCCAAAGATATAGACTGGATTTCCGGGTTCACCAGCACCAGCTGAAATGGTCTTTCCTTTTTCAACGATTCCTACGCTCATGGCATTCACCAAAATATTTTGCTCGTAGCAATCATCAAAATAAACTTCTCCTCCAACGGTAGGAATTCCAAAGGCGTTACCGTAATCACCAATTCCCTTTACCACTCCTTTTACCAACCATTTGGTTCTATCGGTATTGATATTCCCAAAGCGCAAAGAATTCAACTGCGCAATGGGTCTAGCTCCCATTGAAAAAATATCTCTATTGATTCCACCTACACCCGTTGCAGCACCTTGATAAGGCTCAATAGCGCTGGGATGATTGTGACTCTCAATTTTAAAACAACAAGCGAGTCCATCTCCAATATCTACCAAACCTGCATTTTCCTCACCTGCCATGGCCAACATTTTGCTTCCTTCTTTTGGAAGGGTTTTCAGCCAAACTATAGAGTTTTTATAACTACAGTGTTCACTCCACATAACAGAGAAAACAGAAAGCTCTGTAAAGTTAGGTTCGCGTTGTAAAATATCGCAAATTTTCTCGTATTCCTCCTTCAACAATCCTAGTTGAAGTGCTTGTTCTAACAACGATGAATTCATCGCTGCAAAGTTAGGTAAGTAAAGGTAGAATTCTAAATCCTATTTAAGGATCATTACAGAACTTGAAACGGTTTTTCTGATGACTCTATCCCCTACACGTTGCTCGTATCTATATAAAAAGGGATACAAACCTGACATGCATGGCTCTCCATTGGCATCACCGTACCAGCGGTACTCACCTGATTTGTGGCTATCAAACAACACTTCACCCCATCTATTGTAAATAATGAGTAGTGTTGGAGTTATATCTCTACCTACAATTTCGAAGTATTCATTTCTATCATCTCCGTTTGGAGTGAAAGCCGTTGGGACAAAAATATCACATTCTCCATCGGAAACCTTTACTTCCATCCAATCAGATGCAGTGCCGCATGAATTTGTTACCGCTACAGAATAAACACCTGGCGAGGAAACGTATATCACAGTATCTCTGCTTCCTGTACTCCAATTGATAGATGAATTTGGCCAAGTTTGTTTTAAAACAATTAAAGCACCCTTGCAAATAAGGGTATCGCCTGGCAAATTTGCTTGAGGAGTTAATGCATATCCAACATTTATGGTATCAGACCAACTACAACCATTATTGGTAACTGTTGCTGAGTACTTTCCAGGATTAAATATAGACCTTGGATTTGCAGAAGTGGTATTTTCCCAAGTTACAGTGCCAGCAGCATTAACTATCAATAAAAAATCTTGATTATCACAAATCACGGTATCCTTGCCCAAAGTAAACTTGGGTCTGAGATTGATTTTGATATTTTGTGTAACGCTGTCAGGGCAAAAACTATCTTTTACTACGTATTTAACTGAGTGATTACCTGCATTTCCTGGAGTATACAACGTTCCTAAAATACTTCCAGAAGAAGGATAAAAAACACCATTGGGATCACTTGGAAACAGAGTTATTGGTGCATCATTTTCACATGCAATAGCTGGCAAACCCGCAAAAGAAGCAACTACATTGGGTTTCACAGCAATTAAAATGGTATCTGTACTCTTGCAACCTTCAGGACTTTCAGCGCTATGAATGATAGGATATACACCAGCATTTGCATAACTATGGGTGATAGATTTATTCAAAGATGATGTTCCGTCACCCAAATCCCAAGAAAACTTCACCAATCCGGGAAAGATGTTATCGAAAACAAAGTTATTTCCGGTCAAACATTGAAGACTATCATTGATGGTAATTCCACTAGATGGGGCAGGAACAACATTAATCCAAAGCGAAGCGGTGTCAGTACAACCCGTTCTAATATTGTCAAAATAAGTTTCACTTTTGTAACCAATTTTATATTTGCCGCCTTTGGTAAATGACTTTACAGGTTTTGGAATGGTTGAAGAATCTGTGGCAGTGAAATACCAAGTTCTTGTATACGCCATCTTTGGTAAATTTTTCAAGGTGGTGTTATCTGCAAACCTGAAAATATTACCTTCCAGACACTGAGACAAATCATTGTTTATTTCGATGGGCGCACTAACAGGACGAGGAATTATTTTAACCGCATTGCTATTGGTAAAATTATCTGTACATCCGTAAGAAGGCGAAGCAACGAGCATTACCTGGTAGTTACCACCTTGCATATAAGTGTGGGTTACATTTTTACCAGTATCTTGGTTACCATCTTGAAATAACCAAGTATATTTTATGCCAGTAAAGTTTGAAGTAGATTTATTATTGAAACTGACTACGTTGGTCTGATCACAACTATCGTTAATAGTGAAATCAAAATCCAATTTAATATCATAAGTTGTAAAAGATACTGTTGCTGGTGAGCTGGTTAGGTAATCAATGGGAGAACCACCATCGTGCTCGAAAATAGAAATGTAATATTTAGTATTTGCCTTAAGGCCAAGCAACGTAAAACTAGAAGTAATATTATTATAAACAGCGTAATTACCGGTTCCGAGCTGTTGTCCTGAGCCAAAAGTATTAAACACGGTATAGTTTGATCCGTCGGCAGGAGCGGCATCTACAGCCGAAGCTTCTTTCACTAGTACAAATCTCCAACCACCATTACCGTTTGTCCAACTTATGGTAGCTTGTTTGCACTGGATATTGGTAACCTTGGCATTGCTCGGACCAACAGTGGGTTCAGCAGCCATGGCGACACCCCAAAATCCAAAGGTCAAAGCAAATAAAGCAAACGCACGGATCGAACGATACATAGAATTACAAATATAGTTCTAATTTGACAAGTTTAAATCCTTAAACGCGGCTTACTCTGTCGGAAATATAATATTTTCGTCACTTATTGCAGGAACATTCATCATTTTCAGGAATAACTGAGCTAATGTGACAACATCTTTTAAGCAGTATTGCACAATTCGCTTTAAATCTTTTTCCCGGTAATACACATCTGCCACCATGCTTCCGTCAATATCATCTTTGGGAGTGGGTATGCCGAATAAAGATGCCAATAGTTCCAAGGAAGTATAACTTTTATAATCCCCAAATTTCCACATATCCATCGTATCTAGGTGCTTTATCTCCCAAGGTTTCTTTCCTGCATTATCTAGTAAAACCGGCAGTTTAATTCCGTGAATTAACATCCTCCGAGACAAATACGGAAAATCAAATTCCTTTCCATTATGCGCACACAAAAACGACTTATCCGTGCTAAAATATACCCGAAGTAAATCCGCAAACTCAGTGAGCAATTGTTTTTCATCATCATTTGCAAAATATTTCAACCTCAACTGAGGCTGATGCGGATAGCCGGTTATAATTCCTACGCAAACACAAACTACTTTACCAAACTCCGCATAAATAGCTGATCGATCATACATATCGCCAGCAGTAATGTTTTCTTTCACCAAAGATTTTGATTTTTTCTCCCAAAGCGCTTGCCACTGTGGACTTAAACTCTTGAATGACGGTTCAGCGGGTACCGTCTCAATATCTAAAAACAATACTTTGTTCAAATCTAACTGGGAAAACAATTGCATGCCAACAAATCTACACAATGCGGAAAACTTCTTTTCATCACACCATTAATTTTATGCATTTTCGCACTAAGTTTAATTTTCCATGGAAGAGAAACCCGTCAAACGCAAAAAACCATCGGCACTGCCAGGGATTTTAAGTCTAGCCGCTGTTATGTTCATCCTTGGTTTGCTTGGAACCACCTTACTTGGCTTCAAATCTATGGGTGATCATTGGCTAGAAAATTCCAGTATTGACATCTATTTTCACGATGAAATTCAAGAAACTCAAGTTACTAAACTTCAAAAAGAAATCGAAAAAAAACCTTGGGTTTCTAAAACACGTTTCGTTTCTCGCGAACAGGGAATGAAAGAAATGGGCGATAAGTACGATCCTGATTTCATGAATTACGTAGAAACTGTAACCCTACCATTGAGCTTAGAAGTGTATCCTAAAGCCCAGTATGCAAATACAGAATTCATGGATCAAATGACTAAAATGTTTAAAAGTCAAGCTGGCGTAGAAGACGTACTGTTCCAAAAAAATTGGTTGCAATCTATGACCCAGAACATTGAAAAATTGCAATGGATTTTATCGGGAGTGGCTCTTATTTTTATTATCCTATCAACGGTCCTCATTAATAACAATGTGAGAATGAGCATCTTTGCCAATCGATATACTATCAAAAGCATGCAGTTAGTGGGCGCCACAAATGCCTTTATATTAAAACCCTTTGTCTTAAAATCGGTTCGTCATTCCATTGCCGCTTTACCCATAGCGGCTTTAGGCATTTGGCTGTTATTCTGGGGACTTCCATACTCTGGCGAGCCCGAATTTGAAATATTGAAAGAATTCACCAGCCACATTGTTTTCAAAGATTTGCTGATTGTTTCAATTGCAATTGCTATTTTTGGAATATTGCTTTCTACTTTAACCAGTTTAGCAAGCACACGCAAATACTTAAAACTGAAAATTGAAAATCTGTACTAATGAAAAATAAGAATATCAAAAACGTAGCAACCGAAGAGAAAAAAAACACTCCTGCTGACCTCATCTTCAATAAAGAAAACTACATTCTCATTGCCATTAGCATGACGATGGTCATTCTCGGATTTGTATTAATGAGCGGTAAATCTGGCGATATTTATGATTTCCGAAGAGCTACATTAGCCCCAATTGTGGTTATTTTAGGATTCGGCATTGGCATTGCGGCAATTTTCTACCGTAAAAAATGACCTTTACTGAAAACGCGATTTTTTCAGCCGTAGAAGGTTTAACCGAATACCTTCCAGTTTCAAGTACCGGTCATTTAATGATGTTTCAAGAATGGATGAACGTCAATGATCCCGCAATTGACACTTACCTAATTTCAATCCAATTTGGTGCTATAATGGCGGTCGTATTCCTGTATTGGGAACGATTCATCAAGAACTTTTCAATTGCCTTTTATTCTAAACTGATTGTTGGATTCATTCCCGCCGCTATCCTTGGGCTTTTATTCGATGATTTTCTTGAAACCTTACTCCAAACACCTGCAGTAGTTGGCGTTATGCTCATTTTAGTAGGTCTGTTTCTTGTTTTTATGGATAAATGGCTAAAACCAGGCGAGAAAACCGTTGATAGCATGACATTTAAAGATGCCTTCACCATAGGTGTAATTCAATCCTTTGCGATGATACCAGGTACCAGCAGAAGCGCAGCCAGTATTGCAGGTGCATTAGGGTGTAAATTATCTAAACACTCCGCAACAGAATTCTCCTTCTTTTTAGCGGTTCCAACTCTTTCTGCCGCCGCAGGATATAAAATGCTTAAAAATTGGGATCAACTATCTTCGTCTGCACTTTCAGACATAGCCATTGGAAATGTTCTCAGTTTTATTACCGCCGCCATTGCCGTTAAACTATTTATCGGTGTTGTACAAAAATACGGTTTCGCCGCTTTCGGGATTTATAGAATCGTTATTGGTAGCATTTTCCTCATAACGTTGTGGTAAACAAAAGGCTTACTTTTTTTGTCCTACTTTTTCTTTTCGGGGGACGTTTATTCGGCCAAAATATTTCATTAGCTCGACTGAAATACAACGGTGGAGGTGATTGGTACAGCAGTAAAACTGCCCTTAAGAATCTCGCGATTTTTTGCAATAAACAAATCAAAACAACCCTCAATACCCAAGAAGTAATTATTGAAGTAGGCAGCGATGATCTATTTTCATACCCCTTCATATTCATGACAGGACATGGAAACGTAGTTTTTTCAGAACAGGAAGCTCAAAACTTGAGAAGTTATTTAATCTCCGGCGGATTCCTTCACATTTGTGACAATTACGGTATGGATCCTTACATCAGACGAGAATTAAAAAAAGTATTCCCAGAGTTGGAGTTGACAGCGGTACCACTTTCCCACCCCATTTACAATAACAGTTTTAAATTTCCTTCAGGTGTACCTAAAATTCATGAACACGATGGAAAACCGGCTGAGGGACTCGGGCTATTCTACAAAGGAAGATTGGTTTGCTACTATGATTATGAATCTGATTTGGGAAATGGATGGGAAGATCCAGAAGTATATAAAGATCCAGAAAGTATAAGACTGCAAGCCCTACAAATGGGTTGCAATCTCATACGATTTGCGTTTATGGGTTCATCAAAACCTTGATTATTGCATTTCTCTCACCCAAATGTTGGGAACAGAAACTTCAAAGTAGAAAGTACCTTTATTGGCGTCTTTTTCAGTATCATAACGTTTTATGTAAACGTAATAACTCTTATTTCTAGGATCGTAAAACTTGAACGCCAAAACATCTTTCATGTATAGGTCTTTAATCATTTTGTTAGCCTTATCTTCAGAAGCATGCAGACCGGCAACTAAGTAATGTCCAGGTTCTGGTTTAACTTTTGGAATAGGAGGTAACGTAATTCCGCTTGTATCATTCCCTTTGCCAAAGTTCTCCATGTCTGAAAATGCCTTAACCGTCACGTCTTTACGGATTCGCTCACTTGGAGATACTCCTTGACCATTTAGGTCGCCGCCTCTTCTTCTTTTTCCGCCGTTTTCATCATCTCCGCCAGACCCACCATTTGAACCATCACCTTCTCCGTCGCTGTTAGAGCCATCTCCATTTCCATTCCCATTTCCAGCGATACCTGCACCCAACGCTCCGAATCCAATGGTTGTAGTAAATTCATGCATCGGTCCCAATAAGCCCCTTTGAACACCATCTGGAACGGTATATGAGTATGCACACGTTATCTCTTCTTGAGGTTTTAAACCCACATTGAAACCTGCCTGCCAAAGATTATTTACTCCAAAACCTAACCAAAATTTCCCTTGAAAATCTGCCGTCAAATTACCCTGATAGTACAAATAGTCCCAATTGTACATATTGAAATTAAACGAAGGCTTCAACGTGAAGTTATCGTCAATTGCAGCATTATAACCAACCATCCAGGAAGCCTGCGTTTGTAAATCATAACTTGCTGAATAGTTGTAATACGAATAATCAAATCGAGGCTTTGGCAAACGAGATACAACCATACCAGCATAAAACTTCTCAGAACTCACATAAAATGAAGCCCGCAAATCTGCTCTAACAACCGGAGGGCTATACAACAATGCGATGATTTTAGGATCATTATCATCATAGAATACTGCTTTTGATGCATCAAAATTTTGGGCCAAAACACCGGCACTTACTCCTAAGCTAACATTAACATCGTTTCCTAAAGGAATTTTATAGGCATATGTTGCATAGGCGTTGTGCATTTCTGAAAATGCAATATTCTCTTTCATGTAAAACAACCCAAAGGCTGTATTCTGTTTCGGAAGAGGCATTGCTGCGTTAAACAATGTATGCTGCGGAGAACCAGGTACATCAATAAACAATTTATTGTAGTACAGAGACACATAGCCCTTATCAGTTGCGGTAATTGCCGCCGGAATCACCGATGAACGGTCTAAATAAAATTGGTCAATTCTAGCACCCATTTGCGCAAATACTTGCACAGCAGAAAGAGCTAATATCGACAAAATTGATAGTTTCTTCATGTTTATTTAATAACCTGAATGTATCCTCTATACACCTGATTGGTTTGACGATTTTTCATATAATAGAAGTAGACTCCATCGGGCAAAGGATCTCCGTTTTGATCAGTTGCTGCCCAATTATTGTCATAATTACTTGTCGAATATACTCTTTTTCCTTGTCTATCAGAAATTACAATATCAAACAAGAATAAATCGGGTATATCAATCAAATTCCAAGTTTGATTTTTATCATCTCCACTTGGAGTAATAATATTAGGTATTTTAACCAATGGAGGGTCAATAATTCTAACAATAACAGAATCTAAATCTGGACATCCATTCGAATCCAAGGCGGTCACATAAAATACCGTACTATCAGTCAACCGCTTAGTAACCACAAAATCACTGATGCTGTCTAACAATAAATTAGATGGAAACCATTTGATATTACTGTAGGCATTTTTCAATCTCAATTGTGCCTGTCTTCCTCTAAAAATAGTTGTATCAGCATAAGCTTGAATATCAGCGGGTGAATAAGCATAAACTTGAACCGAATCAGAAGCAAAACAAGTTCCGGGTCCGTTATACACCCTGAAAACATAAGTTCCTGATTTATTGAACGCTTTAGAACGAGCAGTATCAAGATCTACTTTCCAACTAACAGAATCCCCTCCCAAAACTTGGAAAATCGCAGAATCGCCTTTACACAGCGGCATACTACCGGAAATAATTTGCCAATTAGCCTTGGGAATATCTATCAATGAATCCAAAACTTTTACAATAGAATCTACACAGCCATGATCCGTTGTAATCACATAAGTTACATTAACCGGAGTAGCGTTCATGTAAAGGTTTCTGGCAATATTGACATTATTGGTATCAGACTTTCCATTACCAAAATCCCAAAATCGCTTTACAATAGGATCAACTGAGGTTGAAATAGTATCGGTGAATACAACCGTATCTGGCATACAAATTCCTTCGTGGGTAAACCCAGCCACCGGAGAAGGCCAAACATAAACTGTTTGATATGCACTGTCTGCACAACCGTTCACGTTATCTACAAATAATTTAACCGTAAATGTATCTGCTTTTGTGTAACCGTGGTAATTATTGGAAACTGGCGACTCCACAATACTATCTCCAAAATCCCAATACGAATTTCTTATAGTATCATAAGGGTCTAATCCAAAATTATAATCGAATGTAAATCTGTTCCAATTTAAACATTGAAAAGTATCATTTCCAGGAACGGTCATATCAAGATTGAATGACACATCTGGAACATAGAATGACCGTAAAACTCCTACAGCAGAGTCTCTGCAACCCGCCAGGGATGTTGCGCGCATAGTCAGTGCATAATTACCCGGCTTCGGCAATTTGTATTTGAAATTAGTATCGTTGCCAATATAATTGTAATCTAAGAACCAATAATACAACATACTGTCACGGTGAGGATAACGATCTATCACCCTACGCAACGAAGTCGAATCTCCAAAGCAAACCTCTTTTATTTGATAACTTGGAGTTGGCTTGGGGTGAATTCGTACAAAAAAGGTCGAATCTGCCCTACAAATGGGCATTCCATTGTTATACGAAAATAAGGTTAAAGTGTTTCTATATAAACCTGGCCCAGGATATTGATAAGTCACTTGGTTCCCAGTATCTGCCACTCCAGCTCCAGTAACATCAAATTTCCAAATATAATCATTAATACTTCCACCAAATTTTATCTGAGAACTGGTGGCATCTGCTTCCATTACTTCACCATCACACAACTTATCTAAATTATAACCCACTATTGGTTTCGGGAAAATATATACCGGATCGCTGAATGAATCTATACAACCAAAGTTAGTTTCCATAACCAACTTGACCATATTAACTCCTGGATGTCCGCCTGAAAACAAATAGTTTTTAGTTGAAGGATTTTTCACTACATCTCCTGTTACAATTTGACCCTCGTATTCCCAACGCCATTTTAGTATTTTGTTGGTAAACGATGGATCACCCGTCATATTGGTTACTAAAAATTTAGTATTGGGAGGAGTTTCACATTGTTTGCTCCATGAAAATGCGACTCCTGGAGTTGCATAAATAATCAAATCCGCAACATCGAATGCTTTACAACCTTTATTGGTGGTTCTTGTCGCAAATATTTGGTAAGCGCCCGGCTGAGATATAGTAGTTTTTAGAGTATCCATCCCAGGAACCGGCATCACGGTTTGAACCTTCGGCTCAGGAGTTACACCCACCACTTTTATTTCAAGATTTGTTACATAATCATTATTGGGATTATACCCAAAGGTGATATCATAGTTATCAATTGCCCAAAAACGCTGACCTTGACAAATAGTTGCATCATCGAAAGTATCAATTGCATTCATTGGATATCGATAAAACTGTATAGCATTTAAGCCCGTCAATTTAGGGCGAACACCGACAGGAAGTATAAGAATAGAGGTATCGATCGTATTGTTTGTATTTCTTATTTCCAAACGAACCCTGAAATTACCCGCTCCGTTGTAAATGTGAACCGGATTTTTACTTGAGGGTCCGGTAGAAAGCACATTTTTTCCAGCCAATGAGCCAGTCAAACTCTCATCTCCAAATTTCCAAGTATAATTAACTCCAGCCGCATTCTTTGATTGATCTTTGAAGTAAATAGTATCACCTACACACAAAGCTTTTGTATCAAAAGTAAATTTAGCGAAAGGATTGGTATTATCTCCTAAGGTATTGACTCCACCTTGAAAGGTTGAACCACCTTTAGCATTTCCCAATACGAAAAATTTCAAACTATCAATGGTATTTGACGTGATGTAACCCTTGCGGTCAAAAGTACCACCTGTTTTACTGACAACCCAAGGTTTGGTGCCATTAGAATTCAATAATTGTAGTTTCGGTGCATCAAAAACTCCGTCATCTGCAGTTACAGTATCGTAATAAAATGACATTTCAAATGCTCTCGCTTGAGTTGGACCCGCTGAAGATTTAACGAACCAATACCCTGTTTTAGAAATATTTCTGGTGGTAGAAGGCAATGTAGGGGTTGCTGGAGGTGTCGTGTAAAAATACTCAGCATGAAACCAATGATCTGCAACCCCAGGTTGAGCAAATCCCTCCATTTTAACAGGTCGATATTGATTGGCTACACCAACATGCCACACAAAAGATTTACCTGCGGGGTCAATGTTGTGCACCGCATAACCACCTATCACGTAACTATTTTTGTTACCACCCTTTAAACCACAGGTTGCTAATGCATGCAATCTTGCGGTGAAAGTACTCACAGTGATAATGCCATTGTTTAAAACAAATGAATCTTTTACATTCAATAAACCGCTATTTGTACCTTCTAAGGCCAAAGAACCAGAGTTCATTCTTAGATGATCAACTCTTACCGTACCGTCTATTGAAACCGACAAGGTAACACCCACATTTAAACTACCTGTATAGTTACCTGCAGCAATGAACAATTTATCATTGTTTGTTAGCGTACTTACCGCTTTTGACAATGTTTTCCACGCATTTGCTGGGCTCAACCCGTCTTTAGAGTCGTCTCCTGTTGTACTCAAATAGTAATTTGCGGCTTGAAGCACCACTGAAGCAATTGACAATAAGGCAAGAAGGAATATTTTTTTGTATGGGTTTAAGTTTAATTTCATGGCTGTTACATCTCAACTAATTATAGACACCAAATCAGTCAACATCGTTTACTGCTGTCTGCTTGGAGACATTAATATGACATTAGAATGGCAAATCATCCGCCTCTTCCGAATTTGAAGAAGATGCAAATGGGTCACTTATTTGCGCAGTATCTGCAAAAGGATCATTGGCTTGTTGGTTGCTGGGCGATGTTCCAGTATTGCTGCCCATAGGGGCTGCTCCGGGTCTATCCACTTTCCAAGCTTTGAGATCTGTATACCATCTTCCATTATACTCGCGACTTTCAACATCCACTCCTAAACTCACAAATTCACCCATTTGAATGTTGTACTGAGAAATTTTCACACCCCAAACTGAGAAACATACCTTTTTGGGATATTGGGCCTGGGTTTCTAAAATATAATCTTGCTTCTCCCACGTTCCGTTTTTGCCTTCTCCTGTCTGCTTGGGAAGTATTTGTACAATTTTACCTTGAATGTCCATATCACAAAACTACGAAAATCCAATCGAATTTACTCCATTTACATTCCGCCTTGACCGTCACCGTTTTTCAAATCTTCATTTTTGATTTTAATTTCTCTAATATTCTCTGGTTGACTGCTGATTTTGCCCAATTTATAATCAAAATTGATTCTAATACCCCACATATTTAACTCTCTATCTTGAAGATAGGTAAAACCAACCCCTCGATTTTCAGTCTTCAAATGTACCACCGGCGAAAACGGATTATCAAATCCAAATCCAATACCTCCTTGATCATTCTTGAATTGTCGTTTAAATCCAATGGTATGAAACAACCAATTCTGCGAATATCCTTGTAATGAAAAACTAGGAGCATTTACCCTTGAAAATGCCTCTAACATCCAGTTCTTACTTAATTTCACATTTCCTCTCAGACTTGCACTGTATGTAACACCACGAACAGATAACCCGGCAATTGCACCAGAGTCAATCAAAGTAGAAATCTGCACCAACCCAGCACCACCATTAAAAAATAGCGACCATCCCTTACCTCTGAAATTCACATTAAAATCAAACCCATTCTGCCTGTTTAATCCAAAATTACCATAGGTAGTAACATATATATCATTCGCATTTACAGTTCGGTATGTTTCAATGGCTTGGTCAACTCTTTTGTGGAAAATATTAAAACCATAGCCACCCACTTTTGTATAATTCCCAAAAGAAAATTCAAAATTATCTCCAAACTCAGGTGATAAATAAGGATTGCCTTGAGAAACATTCAAGGGATCGGAAGTATTCACGTAGGGATTTAGGTAAAATAACGACGGCCTCTGAATGCGTCGATTGTAATTGAATCGAGCAAATCCACCTTTCCCAATTGACCTTGAAATATTAAAAGAAGGCACCAAATTAGCATATGGATCTCCCCTGAACTCACTCTTCTGAGATTGAGTTAGAGCACCACCAAATTCTGTCATTTCGTATCTTAGACCTACTCTCACCGAATATTTCTTTGCAAAAGAATAATTTACTTGGCCATAGGCTGCATAAACATTCTGAAAGTACTGCAAGCCGTTGGTTCTATCTTTAGCTTCAATAAAATCACCTAAAGTATCGTTGTAGAAACTAAAAAAATAATCGGAATTAACGGTTCTCACAATGGCCTTTGCTCCAAACTCACCTTTAATTGCTTGTGTAAATGGTTCGGTATAATCTACTTGCAAAGAGGTCTCATTATTCAATGTAGAATTCAAACTTTGTTCTTGTTCATTGGTAACTATAATTCCATAAAAATCTCTTTTTGCTAAATAATCATCATTTCCGGTACCAATAGCCATCAACCCTGAAATTGAAAACTCACGGTCTTTTTTAACGAATTTCTTGCGATAATCAAACCCAAAATCATAACCCATACCAAAATTAAAACGATCTGCAGTTTGATATGAAGTTTTTTGCAATGCGCTTAAACCTTGAAGGTTGGTCCAGTCTTGTTTGTTGCTTCTCATTTGAGAATTGGTACCCACTGTTAAAACAAGCGATTGATTATCGTCAATTTGTCTATCTAAATTTAGGGTAATTCTTGGGCCGCCTCCCCAATTGTTTGCATAGCCATTTTGCTTCAAGACCCAATTTTCGCCCAAAGCATTAATATTAGTTCGAGTAGTTACTACATCTCCCCAACTCCTCCAAAAATGACCTCCTGCTGATGCAGAAAAATTATTTTTGCCTCTTACTGATGAGTATTGGCCACCAAAATGTGCACTTCTTGTACCAATTCCCAATCGCAAATTCCCTGTGTTCCCTACAATTTTCTTTTTCATGATGATATTAATGATACCACCAGAGCCATCTGCATCATATTTAGAAGAAGGATTGGTAATAACTTCAATCCGCTCAATGTCATCAGCTGAAAGTGCCCTTAAAGCATCTGCTGGACTACCCGATATCAATCCTGAAGGTCTCCCATTGACTAAAAATCTCACGTTCCTATTTCCTCTTAAGGATACATTGCCATCCATATCAACATCAACCATAGGCACTTTCGCCAATAAGTCACTGGCAGATTGCCCTTGACTGGTAATATCTTCGGAAGCATTATAAACTAGCTTATCTGCTTGATTTTCAATGATGCTTTTTTGAACTTTTATTTCAACACCTTCAATTTTTGCTGAATCTTTTTGAGCCAGAATTTGTCCTCCAAAAAACACTAACGCCCCTAATAACAATATACTTTTATTCATTCTTAATTCGATCTAATGGCTTCTACGGGACTTAATTTTGCGGCTGTTTGTGCCGGAAGAAATCCCGCCACTAACCCTACAACAATTGAAGTAATTACTCCGAGCAAAGCATCCTCCAAATTTAAAGATAGAACTACGTCAGCACCCATACCTGATTTGGCAAACGCATCTAAAATCTTAAGGAGTCCAGCAACTAATAACAACCCTATTGCTCCGCCAGCAATGCTCAGCCACACACTTTCCAATAAAAACTGCGCTCTAATAAATCCATTGGTTGCTCCAAGAGCTTTTTGTATTCCAATTTCACGGGTTCTTTCCTTAACCGAAACAAACATGATATTGGCAACCCCAAAACTTCCTACAATCATAGCGAAAGCGCCAATCACGAGCCCGATTTTTTGTATTTGTCCAAACAAACCAGAAATCGCATCAGTGATCATTGACATTTTATTGACGGCAAAATCATCTTCGGCGTGAGGAGGCAATTTACGAACTTGTCTCATGAGGCGATTTATCTCGAAGCGCAGTTCATCTAAATCAACATTATCTTGAGCTCGCACCAAAATTTGGGCGTCTTCACTGTTTCTATAGGATGCCAAATTGAGTCCAAGTTTTACAGGTGCAATTACAATATCATCGTTGCTTTGACCTACAATACTACTGCCTTGTTGCTCACAAACGCCTATAACCGTTACCATTTGATTACCTAAACGAATAACATTGCCGATGGCTCTTCCATTGGGAAATAAATTATGGGCAATGGTATAACCCAACAAACACACATTTCTGCCGGCATTGGATTCTTGCTCAGTGAAATAACGACCTTCTGCAACACTCACATCTTGAACTTTATCGAATGCATGAGAAACAAACTTTATGGATATATTGTTCAAGACCTGCTTGTTTGCAGCAACGTTCAAATTTGACTGAAACACATATGCCAGATTTGAAACCCGTTGCTTTGATAGTTTGCGCTCTAAAAATTCGGCTTCTTGTATGCTTGATACGGGCCTTTTTAAGAACTTCCACCACGGATAATCATTTCCCATATCATCCCAAGGCCATTTCTGAACAAACAACACTTGAGTGCCCATTTTTGAAAATCGATTATTCAAACTCAGTTCTAAAGAATGCACCAAGGCATATACCGAGACAATGCAAAAAATACCTATAGTTATACCCAAGACTGACAACAAACTCCGGAGTTTATTTCGCTTTACTGCGTCAGTTGACATTCTCACCGATTCTAAGAACAATCTCCATCCGGATTTCATAGTGCGAGTTTAGTTTGAATCATTCGATTTCTTTTCCTTTTTTCGTTGAAAGGTGTCAAACTCTCTTCGGTAAAGGACTCCTGTACCTAAAGTGTTGCCTGATACTCCGTTGGTTGTAGGTGAGTTATTTTGTTGCAAAAGCAAATTATTGGATCTAGAAAATGCTTTCAATCGCCAATTTTCATCACTGGTTTTATACTCCAAGTTAAAATTGATGGGTACCGCCACGCTATTAACCAATACGGCTACGGTTGGATCATAATTTAAATCTAAACGAAGTCGGTCTGATAAAAACCATTCGCTATTAACAAACAACTGCGTGTTACTGGTTCCGGTTGCATTTCGAACATCATCAATATTTACTTGAATTCGGGTGGGAATTCCGTATTTAGAAAATAAGTCATTTACTACGCTACTTGCTATTGTTGAAATGCTATTTCCCGCAAAACCAGTACCACTAAATGCATTGGTGTTTGGTGCCGAAGCAGAAGAAAACGATGGAGGCAAAAAATTCCCAAACAATAACAGTGCGATAGATTGTCTCATAGTTTCATCTTTGTCAGCTTTTATTCTTTGAATCACAGAGTTTACCTCATTTGCAGAAGTACCACCCGAAGAAATCAAATCTGGAGCATCCAAATCAAAAGAAATCTGCGGACTAAATAAATTCCCTTTCATGTATAAAGTACTAACAAATCGAGAAGCCGGATACGAATTGCCTGATCCTGCATTACTTATCATCAATGTTGAAGGTGAAAGTCTTTTTTCGAAATTTCCTGCTAGATCAACTCTTGCATTGAAAGGATCTCCATCCCAAGCAATGATACCTCCCTTTTGTAGGTTAATTTTTTTCAAGAGATTCACCCCAGGCAAGGAAAATGCGTATTCACCTTTACTGATGGTGTAGCTACCATATAGGTATAATTCTTCGTCTCTGTCATAAATCAACCGTAAATTCCCACTTCCATTCCCTTTAATTACATCGCCCAATCGTTTATCAATGACAAATCTTGCCTCGGCATCATCGGTTGCCTGAATGTTCAAGGTAATTTTACCTATGGCATCGCTTTCTGCTAAAACAGGAATAGTCATTGTGGTTTTACTTGCTTGTGTTTTGGTAACAAATTTTATTGAATTTGAAACAATGTTTTCTGAAACTTCTGGATATTGAATGGAAACTGAAGTTTGAGATCTAGTTTTGAGGTTAATATCCATGTCAATCTCCGAAAACAACCCATAAATCCGGCAGTTACCATCAGCCCAAGCATTTCCATAAAATAGATCATTCATCTTTTCAGTCGTTTTCAATACCCGCATATTTCGAATACTATCTACTTTTAGGTCTAAAGCAAAGTTTTTATAATTCTCATGGGTAAGGGCAAGAGTTAACCAGCCAAAATTCACTTTTGATTCATCAAGAAACTTCATAGGTCGCATCGTGAATAACCCTTGGTCGGTCAATTTGAAATTCCCGCCCAAATAATAATCTGTTCCAAGATAATCAACCCCCAACTTAACGGTATTCGTTGTCAACAAACCCATTATTTTGGGTCGATTACTTTTTCCTGAAATACGCACATTTCCGCCAAATTTTCCTTCTTTAACCGTAATGACTCCATCTAAAAATGGCTTTAAAATTTGCAAACTAGAATTTTGTGGAATGGTGCCTAAAATATCCAAATCAGCCGATTCATTTTCTTTAAGGCTTACTGTTCCGTAGAATCGAGTTTTCACCAATGGACCTGTTCTCATTGACGCATCAACCTTAAGTCTTCCTTTAACTTCTGATTCCTCTATAGCAATAGAGGCACTTCCGTATTCAAAATTTTGATATTTTATCTTGTTGACATCTAAATTCCCCAAAAACTGCAAATCGCCGAAAACCCCACTCAAAGCAACAGCACCGTTTGACCTAAAATTCAAGCTGTCAAACGTCCCCGAAGGAAAAAACGGAGTCAATACCCGGGGAGTTATATTCCCAAATTCAACTTTCAATGTATCTGAATGCGATTTGCTTGCAACTCCATCCACTTGGAAAAAGTGAGTAGCATCAGCAATGTAAAAATCATTTACTTCAATATTGTTTTTATTGAAGTTGATTCGTGCCTTATCATCTAAAGTCCAAAATTGCTTTTGGATTCTGAGATAGGTTTCTTGAAAATACAAATTCGCAAAATCTTCATGTATGGCTCCCGTACCCGCTACACCCAATGAGTATCTGTCAGCTTTTTCGTGCAACAGTGTTTTTACTTGGTATCCACCCTTCATTATATCGAAGGCAAATCCCAAGGTATCATAAACCGTATTATCAACCAACATGTAGTTTGTTGATACCCTCAATTTTGTCATACCATGTGTGGTAGGTTTTAGAAGGCTCAATCTAACCCGTTCACTGTAGAGTTTTCCGTACTCCAAACTAAAAGGCCCAATTTTGAGATCACAAATATTGTTTTGCGCGAAATAATGGCCTTTGATGTTCAAAGGTCCCAATTTTAAACCCTTTACCAAAAAGGCATCAATCCAAGCCGTTTGGGGTAAAAACAAACTGAAATAAATAGAATCATTCAAAGCAAACCCAATGTCTTTGAATCGCTCTGGCACCAAATTATTGCTCAAGTGATCAATCCAATCAGGAGTGTGAGTGAATTTCAATGGGCCAGAAATACTTCCTTCAGCCCAATCGCCCTTAAATCCCAAATAATCAATAGTTGGGCGTTGAATGAGTTGATTTCTAAGTATGTATTCATCATTGCCCTTGTGAAATCTTGCATCTTGAATGGTCACTAAACCCGTTAAATCATCCCAAGAAGAACCATTAACAGCGATATTGAATTTTCCAGCTACGTCTAAATTTCCAGTATCAAATCCAAGAGCCTTAAAATCTAATGTGCTCAAATTTAATTGTGCGTTTAAACTCTTTTTTTGACCAAAAATATTGCCCCCAATTAAGCTGAGTTCCAATTTAGTTTTGACGTCTGATGATTTAACATTCAATTCAAGATCCCCTTTTTGCAAGGTACCAGTCAGGGCAGAATTCTGTAATATTTGCCCATTATAACTAACGTCTAGAATATCCAAATCAAAATCACCTGTTGCATTCTCATCAAATCCGTCACCAAAAACAGAAACCCTTGAATTCAACGCTCCAAAATCTTTGAGCGATGTCGCAAATCCATTCAATTGGAGTTCTTTGGTTTCGCCAAGAAGTCTAAAGGGCATAGACTCATCCTGCGAAAAATCAAGGGCGAATTCTCCGTCATATCCTCCAATATCTGTTTGAGCAGTCCCGATAAAAACAAAGGAATCCATTGGAATCTTAAGCTGTGCATTCCAATAAGTAGTTCCAAATCGAGCCAAGTATCCACCCCATGTCTCACCAGCAAACATTTCCATTGCATCGGTCATTTCAATTACGCAATCGTTCATTTTGACAGTATTTACCAATTTAGAAACATTGGGTAGTCCGGTCAACCGATAATTCAAATTCAACTCCGTTCCAGCTGATGTCAAAGCCGTAAAATCTTTGCTTCTCAAATCGGAAAGCGGCCCCTTCAGTGTAAAATCACACAACAATGATGTACTGTGTGATTTCAACCAAGGTGCAAATGGACCAATATCGCTCAATCTGATGGGCGACGATGCCACCGTCAACTGAAAAATCACTTTCCGGTAGAAGTCTTTCATGGCATCTTTAGCTGACCAATCCATGCTGAATAGTCCTTCAATGTGCGTATCGAATGAGAACAATCTAAGCGCATTTAACTCCAGTCGCTTGTTATAAAAAACCCCTTGAGTAGCTAGTTCATCAATAACAAAACCGCTTCGTTCAGCGCCATTCAACGACTTTATATCAAAAGTTAGCTTGCCATTTTTAAAAACTTCCAAAAGTGCAATTTCTCCTGTGAGTTTATTCACTCTGATATAACTTGGATTAAACTCTCCTTTTGTGTTTAATTTTTCGGGATGACTGCCTGAGAAATAAACATAATCGGTAGCAATTAACTTAATTTGATCAACCTGAATGCCCCAAGGTTTTGAAGAAGCCGTATCAGAACCCAACCGATCTAAGATCATTTCATAATTAAAACGAGATTCGTTAGGATATAGCCCCATTTTAAAATATCCATGATTTAAGATTACATGAGACACGCGCGCAGTATTCTTGGGGAAGTTTACTTCGTTTATTCTAAAATCAAGGCTTTTCAGCTTTAACAATGTGTCTTTATGCAGATCAAAAATCACCAAATCCTCTACATGGAAATTGCGTAAAAAATCAACTTCCACCGAACCAATGTGGATATCTGCACCCGTCAACTCTGTGAATTTATGAGTCAAATAACGGGCAATCTGGGTTTGAACTTTTCTATTACGAGTCAAAACGGCAACCACACTGGAAAGAAATACCAATGCCAGTAGAGTTCTAAGCAAGAACTTCCTTAATTTTGACTGCCGTTTTTTCAAATCCCTCAAAGATATTTTTTTATACTACACGCGAATCCACCTATGAGCCACAACTCCACTATATTGGGCATTGAAAGCAGTTGCGACGATACCGCAGCAGCTGTGATTCATAACGGTGTCATACTGTCAAATCTTATGGCCACTCAAGACGTTCATCGAAAATACGGTGGCGTAGTGCCTGAATTGGCTTCTCGTGCGCATCAAAGTAACATCATTCCAGTAATTGATGAAGCACTGAAAATTGCCAATATGTCCCTCCAAAACATTGACGCAATTGCCGTGACACAAGGGCCTGGACTGATGGGTTCCTTGATTGTTGGTCTGAATACAGCCAAAGGCCTTTCCATTGCCATTAACAAACCCCTCATTGGCGTAAATCATCTTCAAGCACATGTCGCAGCCCTTTTCATTGATCATCAAATTGAATTTCCTATGCTCTGTTTGTTGGTCTCCGGAGGACATACACAATTGATTATGGTTGAATCTTTCCATCAAATGAACATAGTGGGTAACACCATTGATGATGCAGTTGGAGAAGCCTTCGACAAGGGTGCAAAACTGATGAACTTAGGTTATCCTGGCGGACCCATCATCTCAAAATTAGCCGAAAACGGAAACCCAAACACCTATTCATTTCCAGATAGCCAAACCCAGAATTTAGATTTTAGTTTCTCGGGAATTAAAACTTCACTTTTGTATTTTCTTCGGAAACAAATTGAAAATAATACTCTGTTCTTAGAACAAGAAATTTCATCTGTTTGTGCATCATATCAAAAATGTTTGATTGATATGCTCTGTAAACGATTGACCAAAGGAATCAAACAATTTAATCCCAAGTCCATTGGGCTGGTTGGTGGGGTGTCAGCAAACCAACCTTTGCGAGCAGAATTTGCAAAAATTGCTTTAAAATATAATATCCCATCGTACATCCCAAAATTTGAATATTGCACAGATAATGCGGCAATGATTGCCATTGCTGGTAGCTTTTTGCATCAGTCAGGCAGCCACCTAAAAATATCAGACTTACCATACACTCGGAGTTGAACCGTATATTTGAACCATGCTGATTCCTGAACTGCCACAAATCAAAATAGGCAACGAGCTTCATATTGCTCGCGCTTTATCTTGGGTAGAAAACCAGCACCCCAACGCTTTGAGTCTTCTTAAACAAATGAACGGAAACACACCCGTCATTGGTATTACCGGCCCTCCAGGTGCAGGTAAATCCACATTGGTTAATGCGTTGGTAAATTACTGGGCAGAAAAGAATCACAAAATTGCCATTCTAGCTGTAGATCCAAGCAGTGCTTTCAACTTCGGTTCACTCCTTGGTGACAGATTGAGAATGCAATCGCTCTTTTTAAATCCCAATGTATACATTCGAAGTGTTTCATCTAGAGGATCACTTGGCGGACTATCTGCTAGCATTATTGAAATGGTAGAAGTTCTGAAGTATGCCCCCTTTGATCGCATCATCATCGAAACCGTAGGGGTTGGTCAAAGTGAAATAGAAATTGCTGGATTGGCCGATACCACTATTGTAGTTTCAGTGCCGGAAAGTGGCGATGAAATTCAAACACTCAAAAGCGGGATCATGGAAATAGCCGATATTTTTGTGGTAAATAAATCTGATAGAGACGGTGCAGCCGCATTTGCCTCATACCTAAAGAAATTGGCACATATTCGTGCCAATGAATTGTGGGAATGTCCAGTTGTTTTAACTCAAGCAATGCAAAATGAAGGAGTCTCTAGCCTAGCAGAGGCCATTTCCAAACACGAGACTGTCAACCAACAGAACTCACGTAAAAAGCACTTGTTTGCAGAAAAAGCATATAAAATCATTCAGCGAAATAGAATGATTGATGTATCCATTCAATTACTTCAAAGCGAGATTGAGATGGAACTAAAAAAGGGTAATTTTAATTTATTTCAATACTTGGAATCTCGTACTGCTTGAAAGAGTATTGAGCAAATAAATACCTGAATTCAAACCAACAACATTTACGCTGCCCTCTCCAACAGTTCCCACTAGTACCACTCTACCTGTCATATCCAAGATTTGATATTCTTGACCAAACTCTCTCTGCAACCATTCAACAGACAATGCAGATTTTACAGGATTAGGATATACTTTCAAACCATTTTTATTTAGACCCTTATCAACAGACATAGAACCATCAATAACCATCACTTGACAGTTTTCAGATGCCCCTACCCATTTTGAGTCAAAATTCATGTATGCAATATTATCTACTTGAGTTTTTACACCCATCTGTTCGTAAAAATCTAATTGATATTGAACCCACCCAGTAGATTGCGTTGGACTGCTCTCATACGTTTTCAAGTCAGCAGGATCAAATGTCACAACTAAAATACGCCCCTTTTGAATACTATAATGGGCTTTCACCGGATAGAATGATTTCAACAAAATTCTTTGTAAGGGTAGCTGTGTTGACAATGTATCAATCATTACAGCCTTCTTTACAAATGAACTTCCCGTGTTTCTAAAATTCACTGTGTATAGCCATGTTTTGGTTCTGTAATCAACTGTAGAACCAAAGTCAGCCACTTTTTCAACTGAATTCGCCCCATTACCTCGCTTACCAATACTCAATTTGGTGGTATCAAAATTGTCATTTTGATAGGCGTCGTTTTGAGCTGACAAGGAACCTGTTTTCACATACAAACCAAACCGGCTTTCAGCAGTGGCAGTATGCGGAATTTTATACTTTAATACAATTGAACGAGTTTCAAAGGGTTCTAAATTAGAAAGTGAGTACGTTGCTTCAATCCCATCATAGTTATCTGCTTCTGGGAATGATTCAAAATCGGCCAATGGCAAATCATGAGCCACGTGAATAGTGCTGTTAACCTTTTGTGCTCCGTGATTTTTTATAACCAACAATGCCCGAACAGTATCACCTGCTTTCAATTCTGCAGGATAAATTGGATTCAAAGCTACTTCCAAATCTTTTGTGGTTGGACTCATGTATTCTCCCAAACTCACAGAAGAATATTTACCATTTCTGACTTGTGTCGCATAGTTTCCGTTACAAATACTGTACATATGTCTTCGAGACATGTGCTCTACGGTATAATCACCTTCTGGTAATGACAATGTGAAGTGCCCATTTTTATCAGTTACTGTAAAAAACTGCTGCTTGTCAGACTTGCGAATAACTCTAATAATACTTTCAGGAATACCTATTTCATTAATGTCTTTGATGCAGTCACCATCAAGATCAAAGTATAAGTCGCCGTATAAATTACCCGTTGCGAATACAATGGTAGAAAAGTACCTAATATCTGTGTTTAACTCTTTGAAATCTCCCCAAACAAAAGCTTCACTCCCCCTTTGACCTAGGCTAAACTGCCCAGTTAACCTATTTCCGGTAAATGAAAGTTGAGTACCATCATATACCAACAAAGAGGAACCATTGCCGTCTTTCACAAAATCACCTGCCAAAACCAAATTATCACCAGCTCCTGCAATACTTTTAATGTTTGCAGTAGAAAACCCCGTAAAGTCTATTGCCGAAGACCAAGTTCCTTTAAAAATTCGAACCTCTCGTGTACCGTTGGAATGGGTACCAAGAACAGCCAAACTTCCATTGTATGTGGCCATATCTAGGATTTCACCTGTGAATGGACTTCCTATTCCACCCCAACCTCCATTGGCGGCTGTAAAATAAGCAATGTTTCCAGTTGAACCACCCGCAAATGTCGAAAAATTACCCGCCATATACAATCTATTTCCCAATGGCTGCAGCGTACGAATCAACCCATTTGCTCCTTGAACCATGTCGCTGGTACCCATGTAATCCCACTGACTACCATTAAATACAGCAATATTCTGAATACTCTTGCCCGCAACTGTAGATTCAAATTGTCCAGCAATCATCAATTTATCATCAAAAACAGACATAGATACAATACCGTTGTTTCGGGTATCTACCACGCCAATTTCAGGAACCCAGCTTTGTTTGGACTCGCTCCATTTATACAAATGCGATACAGGTACCTCTGCGTCTTTGGAAGCGTTAGCAATGTATGCACCTACGTAAATGGTATTCTTGTAAAGTACAATAGAGTGAAAGTTGTATACACCCTCTGTAACCTCTACTGGTTCAGGAGTTTCTAATCCCGGATATAACTGCCAAAAAACACCGTTCCAGCGAGCCAATGTATAATCATTCGGCTGTGCAGTTTCTACATCCTCATAGAGAGCAAAAAACTCTTTTTCAGTAGCGTATGAAGCAACTACCTTTCCAGGTAAACCCGTACCCAACGGCTGCAATACCTGTGCACTCACGAAATTCGCAAGTAAAACAGTGATCAAACCGAGGGTCAGTCTCTTCATTCCCTGCAAGTTAAGCGATATGTTTGAAAATGTAGTCACTGTTTTGCCTTAAAATAATTTCCAATAATAGTAAGCTGACAAACCAACAGACCAACCGCGATTTTGAACAGCCGCATCTTGTTTGAACAGCGGAGTAATGCTACCTTGAGTATTCAATCGAACACCAAACCATTTCTTTAATCCAAGTCTTCGCTCAACACCTGCTGCTACCCTAGCGGTAACAATACTATTTCTATAAACCTGTTGATCGGCGTTCATCAACTCAAGAGTGTGATAATTCAACGTTTTACCAATACTTCCAGATATCAAATTATACCTAGCCGAACCCTCTGCCGTGACAGACCATAATCTATTGAGTGGATAGTTGTATCCAATGTTTATGGGGATTGAAACCATATTGATGGTTTGCACACCGTCGTAATTAACTTGCTGTCCCAAACCTGCATATCCAAAGATCGGATAATTTCCAAAGGCATCAGCCTCTTGTCCTTGTCCAACACTGACCGGAACACTATCTCTAAAATTAAAATTCTGAGAAGTCTTGGTTTGAGCAAATCCCAATCCAATAGAAGCATGCCAACGGTCATTTAAATCGTATCGGAGTGCCGTATGAAATTGGGGCGCAGAAAGAGAAAATTCCCCTTCACGCATTCTGTTTAAATAATTCTTGTGTACGTATTTCTGTTGAGCAGATGATACCTGATAATTGAATTGCGTTTGGTTTTGATCATATCCAACTTCAAATGCCCAAGGTGAAACATTTTGCTTGCGCAAATACTTGGTAGGAGCTGTAAAATCAGTAAATTTCAATATCCATGAACCTAATTCAAACGAAGTCAATTGCTTGCTATTTAAATTCAAATCATTCGTCAATAACGACTTCTGAGCCAATGCCTCTTCCAAAACAACTCCTGAAGTTAATGCAATGGATGGTTGCTTAACTTCAGGAGTTTTTGAAATTTTTCCTTCTAAGGAGTTTGTGCGTGACAACTGCAAAACTTCTTGGCTATGACGATCTGTTCGAACAGTGTTGCTGCTCTCTGCTTGTGCTTTTTGAGTTTCCTGGGGACGTGTACTCGGTGTAATTTCAAACTTTTGTTGAACCTCATTCATCTCGGTAGCAGGAATGCCAAAAAACAACATCCCCGATACCGCCATGAGAACAACTGTAGCCACCGATGACCAAACTATCGCTTTACGTCTAGAATCCTTGCGATCTAAATTCGACTCAACTACATCCCACGAAAACGCAGGTACGTCTGCAATAAAGTGATTAAACTTCTCTGCTAGTTGTTGATCGATATTTAAAACCTTGTTTTCCAGAATCTTGTACTTTTTATTTATTGGGACTTGTTGAAATTAATTCTCTTAACATTTTCCGAGATCTACTGAGAATACTTTTTGAATTGGTTTCAGTGATGTCTAACATTTGAGAAATTTCCCGGTGAGAATGACCATCAATTGCATACAAATTCAAAACTGTTCTATACAACTCTGGAAGTTCTTGCATTTTACTAAGTACTTCAGTAGGTGTAAGTTCTTTCATTTCTTCTGAAGGTGCTTCGTCTGCTACATCAATTTCATCTGTGCTAATCATATTAGGTGCGATTTTATTTTTTCGAAACCTACTGATTGCCAAGTTGATAAAGATTCGAGACATCCACCCTTCTAGTTGATCTGGGTTTTTTAGAGAGCTAATTTTTTCAAAGACCTTGATGAAACCTTCTTGTAAAACATCTTGAGCATCTGCTGCATTTTCCGAGTAACGAAGGCAATAACCATACATTTTAGGACTGAAACGCTCAAAAAGTTCTTTTTGCACTTTTCGATCATTCTTGATACAGCCCTTTATGATTTGCTCATGTGTTAACAAGTAGTTTCAGATTTATGACGCACAATAGGAAAAAGGTTGCAGAAATTTTGTAAAATTTGTTGCAATGAGCAATAACACTTTATCTATTTCATTGAAATTCTGCATCTTGACTATTTTAGGATGCTTTTATTTCTATCCTAAATCTCATGCCCAATATTACAATAACAACCGTTATGCAGCTACCAAGGAAATCAGACTGTATTGTTTAAAATACAACTCTTCTCTTCAGAAAGCCATTGAATTGGTAAAGCGACCAGAGTTTAAGCTCCTTAAACAAAATACCACGCTGTATGAAGCTTCATTTGAACTTGAAATTCCTTTAAACCAACTACTGAGCATTGATAGTATTTTGATTCCGCTAGGCGTGGTATCTTCCTCAAATGTGGAATCCCAAAACCTTGAAATGGAAATTGAAAAAGTAGAGAGAATCATTGAACTAAAGAAAAAAGAGCTTTTTAAAGCACAATCTCAAATAAATGATGAAAGAATTGCCTTCGACTTAACTCAAATGGATAGCACTATTGGCGTGAAGGTTTTAGAAGAATCGCTCAGAAACATCCAAAGAAACATCAATCAATTGAAAGACAATATCTCAACTTTTGAAAATTACATAGATGAACAAACAATTCTGTTAAACTCATTAAAAAAAGGCCAGAACATGGCAAAATTGTCACTTACACTGTATGATGAAATAACTATGCCTGACGGGCGTAGACAAAAAATTTCATGGGTCAATATGCCTGGAGTATCATATTCATATCTTACCGTTGAAAATCCAAAATACGGCACATCACACGGCGCCTATGCCGGGATGAACCTAAAATACATGTTCACCCGCGGAAAAAGTTACGTTGAACTTGGCGTATTAAAACCTGTTAACCCTTATTCATCCTCCGAAATCAACCAAGACCCTAGACTATCTTCCGTTAAAAATGAATTCTTCAACGTTCAATTCGGACAAGACTTTTACACCAAACATTTCGGCCGTGGTAGACGTAAATCTTTGAATCTTTATTCAGGATATACCGTTGGACTTTCAATTCCCAATCAATACGATGATGCTAAATTAAAATCCATGCCCATCAGCAGTTTAAGCATAGGAGTTGAATTGTTCAAATCCAAACACGTTTTACTTGACACTAGAGCAGCATACTACCTTCCTTTAAGTATTGAAAATCGAAACACAAGAGGAATATTGTATAACACATCGTTAAATTTCGTATTTTAATCGCAATTTATATTCGTTTAAAATCTTCCAAACATGCAATTCAACCGCAGAAACCTTAGTGATCAGCAACTGATAGACCTATATAAATCTCTATTGACGCCCCGCATCATTGAAGAACGAATGCTCATTCTTCTCAGGCAAGGTAAAATAGGCAAATGGTTTTCAGGCATCGGTCAAGAAGCCATTTCTGTAGGAACCACCATGGCATTGAACTCAGATGAATACATCCTACCCTTGCACAGAAATTTGGGCGTTTTTACTTCTCGAAACATCCCTGATGAACGTCTCTTTGCTCAATGGCAAGGGAAAGCATCTGGATTTACCCAAGGCAGAGATAGGAGTTTTCACTTCGGAACCAATGAGTTCCACATTGTTGGAATGATCAGTCATTTAGGTGCCATGCTGGGAGTGGCTAACGGTATTGCCTTAGCAGATCAACTCAATAAAAAAAATTCTGTTACTGTTGTATTCAGCGGAGATGGTGGGGCAAGTGAAGGTGATTTCCACGAAGCACTAAACGTAGCTGCGGTGTGGGACCTACCCGTCATTTTCCTCATCGAAAACAACGGATACGGATTATCTACCCCAAGCAATGAACAATTTCGATGCAAGCAATTCATTGACAAAGGCATTGGCTATGGAATGGAAGCTGTAAAAGTAGACGGAAACAATATTTTAGAAGTCTATAACACCGTCAAAAATCTCGCAGAAAGTATCAGAATAAGGCCTCGCCCTGTCATTCTCGAGGCCATGACCTTCCGCATGCGCGGACACGAAGAAGCCTCTGGCATCAAATATGTACCAAAAGAACTCATTGAGATGTGGGCAGAAAAAGACCCCATCAAGAATTATGAAGATTTTCTTTTTGGCGAAGGACTTTTAGATCACGAAGGAATTGAAAAAATCAGAAAAGAACGACTCGACATCCTAAACTTAGCCATTGAAAAAGTATTCAACGAACCTGAAATCATTCCAGATTTAGACCGAGAGCTCACTGATTTATACGCACCGTTTGCATCAGAATCAGAATCAACATCCCCCGAAGGGGTATTACCCGAAGGGTCATCCCCAGAAAAAACAACACTGAGACTCATTGATGCTGTAAAAAACGCCCTTGACCAGGCACTGGAAAAACACCCAGATTTGGTGATTATGGGCCAAGATATCGCTGAATACGGCGGGGCATTTAAAGCCACAGAAGGGCTGAGTGAAAAATACGGAAGACACCGTGTGCGGAATACTCCCATCACCGAAAGCAGCATTTTAGGCGCCGCCTATGGACTTTCAATCAAAGGAACAAAATCTGTGGTTGAGATGCAATTTGCCGACTTCGTGACTTGCGGTTTCAATCAGATTGTCAACAATATGGCTAAAAGTCATTACCGTTGGAAGCAACCCGCATCGGTCGTGGTTCGAATGCCCACAGGCGCTGGCGTTCAGGCCGGTCCGTTTCACAGCCAAAGCACAGAAGCTTGGTTTTACCACGTGCCGGGACTTAAAATTTACTACCCGTCAAATCCTTTTGATGCAAAAGGGCTTTTATTGAGAGCCATCGAAGACCCAAATCCGGTGCTCTTCTTTGAACATAAATTCCTATACAGAAATACTGAATCAGAAGTCCCATCAGCCTACTACACCCTTCCCGAGAGCAAGGCCTCGGTTCACGACTTCGGCAGTGATTGTTGCATCATCACTTACGGCTGGGGAGTTCACCAAAGCCTAGACCTTATCAAGAGGAAAAATCTCAGCGTCACCGTTATTGACTTGCGAACGCTCCTTCCTTGGGACAAAGACACGGTTATTCAACAAGTCAAGCGCTGCAATAAGGCCTTGGTTCTCACAGAAGACACTCTCACCGGAAGCATAGCTTCGGACATTTCGGCATACATAACTGAAAACGCTTTCCAACATCTAGACGCCCCTGTAAAGCGCCTCGGAAGCCTAGACACTCCTATCCCTTTAGCCAAATCACTAGAAGACCAGTTCCTTCCCTGGAATAGACTAGAATCTAGCTTACTTGAGTTGTTGAATTATTAGGCTGTGGTCTTTAGTCCGTGGTCAGTGGTCGATAGTCCGTGGTCCATGGTCTGTGGTCCATGGTCGATAGTCCGTAGTCCATGGTCTGTGGCCACCCGAAACACGGCACCCGGCACCCGGCACCTGGTACCTGGTACCTGGTACCAGGTACTAAACATTAAACCTAAAATGCATGCAGTCGCCGTCGTTGACTACGTATTCTTTTCCTTCTACACGGAGTTTTCCTGAGTCACGAGCAGCTGATTCTGTTTTGTAATGAATATAATCGTCGTAGGCAATTACTTCGGCTCTGATGAAACCTTTTTCAAAGTCCGTATGGATAACACCAGCAGCTTGAGGGGCTTTCATTCCTTTAGTGATGGTCCAAGCCCTAACCTCTTTAACACCTACAGTAAAATAGGTAATGTAATTCAATAATTTGTAAGCTCCGTGAATTAGGTTTTCAACCCCACTGCGGTCTAAGCCCAATTCTTGCAGGAACATTTGTCGGTCATCAAAACTCTCAAGTTCTGCAATTTCAGCCTCAATGGCAGCAGAAATCACCAAGATTTCGGCCTGTTCATTCTTTACCGATTCGCGTACTCTTTCAACGTATGCATTTCCTGACTTTGCACTGCTAGGATCTACGTTACAAACGTACATCACCGGCTTGTCAGTCAATAAATTTAGTTCTTTTATTGCGACACGTTTCTCGGCATCCATCTCTAGGGTTCGAGCGTTTTGTCCTTTTAAAAGATGGTCGCGAAAAGCTTCGCAAACTTCCAATAAGCGTGCTGCATCTTTATCGCCACCGGTTCTGGCTTGCTTGGCAATTTTTGAAATTCTATTTTCTAGAGTTTCTAAATCTTTCAACTGCAATTCCGTATCGATGATCTCTTTATCTCTAATGGGGTCTACACTTCCGTCTACGTGAATGATGTTATCATCGTCAAAACAACGAAGTACATGCAGAATGGCATGCGTGTTTCTGATATTACCCAAAAACTGATTACCCAAACCATCGCCTTTCGATGCACCTTTTACTAATCCAGCAATATCCACAATCTCAATGGTTGTAGGAACTATATTTTGTGGATTCACCAACGATGATAACATGTTGATGCGGACATCTGGAACTGTGATGGTACCTACGTTGGGTTCGATGGTACAGAAAGGAAAGTTTGCAGATTGCGCTTTGGCGCTAGAAACTGCATTGAAAAGAGTAGATTTCCCTACGTTGGGTAAACCAACAATTCCGCATTGTAAAGACATAGTTATTCAATTATTTCTCCAATGTCTTGGAGGATTTTTTTAGTTAAATTTTCAGCCGTGGTGATGCTTGCGCTTTCGGCATAGATTCTAATAATGGGTTCAGTGTTGCTTTTTCTCAAATGCACCCAATCACCATCAAATTCAATCTTAACACCGTCAATGGTATTTTGCGGCTGTTTTTTATATTTTTCAGAGATTTTCTCCAAAATCATATCAACGTCAGTTCCTGCGGTTAGCTCTGCTTTGTTTTTTGACATTTGATACGTTGGATATGTAGATCTCAAGTTGCTGATTTTTACCCCCTTCTCAGCGAGGTGCGTCAAAAATAAGGCAATACCAGCTAAAGCGTCTCTTCCATAATGCAACTCCGGTACAATAACTCCGCCGTTGCCTTCACCACCAATCACCGCATTATTTGCTTTCATTACCTCTACCACATTTACCTCTCCTACTGCACTGGCAAAATAAGATTGCCCAGCCTTTTCAGTAATATCTCTCAGAGCACGTGTGCTCGATAGATTGCTTACGGTTGCACCAGGATTGTGAGTAAGCACAAAATCAGCAACGGCTACCAACGTGTATTCTTCGCCAAACATTTCCCCGTCGTCGCAAACAAAAGCTAATCGATCAACATCTGGATCTACAACAATGCCAAGATGGCATTTCTCGCTTTTAACAGTAGAGGAAATTTCACCTAAATGTTCAGCCAAAGGCTCTGGGTTATGCGCAAAAACACCTGTAGGTTCACCATTGATTATTACCACATCATCAACGCCTAATGCGTTCAATAAACGAGGCACGGCAATACCACCAACGCTATTTACAGGGTCAACTGCAATTTTATAATTGGCTTTCTTAATTAACTCTGGTTTAACCAAATCTAATGCTAGAATCTGCTCAATATGATAATCTAAATAATCTTTGCTGCTTCTTTTTCCTAATTGATCAACGGTAGCGTATTGAAATTCACCCGCTTCAGCAATTTCTAAAATCTTTTGCCCTTCTTCTGCACTTATAAACTCACCTATTTCATTCAACAATTTCAATGCGTTCCATTGCTTAGGATTATGAGATGCAGTGACAATAATTCCTCCAGCGGCGGTCTCCGCTGGAACGGCCATTTCAACTGTTGGTGTAGTAGAAAGTCCCAAATCAACAACATCAAGTCCCAAGCCAATGAGTGTTTGAATAATCAACTCAGAAACCATAGAACCACTGATTCGAGCATCTCTACCAATAACAATTGTTTTGTTACCGCCCTTGCTCAATATCCACGTGCCGTATGCCGAAGCAAACTTCACAATATCAACAGGAGTAAGGTTGTCTGTAGGTGCACCACCTATGGTGCCGCGAATGCCTGAAATGGATTTAATTAACGTCATAAAAACGGGGCGCAAAGATACCCATTTGAAACGAATTATTTACCTTTGTGCTATGCAAAAAATTGTTGAGTGCGTTCCTAATTTTAGTGAAGGCAGAAACCCTCAGATTATCAAGCAAATTACTGATGCCATTGAGTCAGTTGAAGGGATAAAATTATTAAACGTAGATCCAGGAAAAGCCACCAACCGAACGGTAGTTACCTTCGTTGGTGAGCCCGATGCTGTTATTGAGGCCGCTTACCGTGGAATTGAATGCGCATCCCAAGTCATTGATATGTCGCAACACAGCGGAGAACATCCTAGAATGGGAGCTACTGATGTTTGTCCCTTAATTCCTATTTCCGGCATCAGCATGGAAGAAACCGCTGAATACGCCAAAAAACTCGCTGAAAGAGTCGGTAATAATCTTCAAATTCCGGTATATTTATATGAAGAGTCTCAAACCAATAAAACACGTTCTAACCTTAGTGTGATTCGATCAGGTGAATACGAAGGATTTTTCGATAAAATTCAAGAACCCCAATGGAAACCTGATTTTGGTCCATCAAGAATGAATGTCAAAGCAGGTGCAACTGTTATAGGTGCGCGAGACTTTTTAATTGCATATAACGTTAACCTCAACAGCAAAAGCACTCGCATAGCTAACCGTATAGCCTTTGATATCCGTGAAGCGGGAAGAGTCCTCCGAGAAGGAAATCCCTTCGTTGGTAAAATCGTCAAAGACCAAAACGGCGAAGATGTCCGCATCCCCGGAAAACTAAAACACGTGAAAGCCATAGGCTGGTATATTGAAGAGTACGGAATTGCTCAAATCAGCATCAATCTAACCAACTTCCGAGAAACTCCACTTCACGTTGTTTTTGAAGAAACATGCAAATCAGCTGACGAACGCGGTGTAAGAGTTACCGGCAGCGAATTGGTTGGACTTGTACCCTTGCAACCTATGCTTGATGCTGGCAAATATTTCCTAGAAAAACAAGGCATGAGCAGTGGTGTTGACGAGCAAACTCTGGTAGACATGGCCATCAAAAGTATGGGATTAAATGAATTGAGTCATTTTGACCCCAAAACCAGAATCATAGAATATCTCTTGAAAGATGCAGCCCAAGAACGTCTTGTTTCCATGAGCGTTAAGGCCTTCACCAATGAAACAGCCAGCGATTCAGTTGCCCCCGGTGGAGGAAGTATAGCAGCCCTTTCTGGTGCACTAGGTGCCGCACTAGGAACCATGGTAGCCAACGGAAGCGCCATCAAAAGAGGTTGGGAAGATCGCGTTAATGATTTCTCGCCCTGGGCAGAAAAAGGACAAAAACTCAAAGATCAATTGCTTCATCTTGTTGATGAAGATACTCGTGCATTTGACGGAATCATGGCCGCATTTCAATTACCAAAAGATACAGATGAACAAAAAATAGCGCGCAAAGAGGCCGTAGAAAAAGCCAGTCAATATGCCACCATGATTCCATTTAGAACCATGGAAGCCGCCTATAACTGTCTGCCGTTACTCAAAGAAATGTCTGAAATCGGCAATCCAAACAGCATGAGCGATGTTGCAGTTGGTGTCATTTGCATCAAAACCGCTGTAAGAGGTGCTTTCTTCAATGTATTGACCAACGCAAAAGGTCTATCTGATCGCACATTTGCTGATAACATTGTAAAACAAGCTGAAGATTTACTTGCAAAAAATCACCGTGAATGTGATGAAATTGCCAATAAAATTGAAGCAGAGCTTAGATAATGGTACTGGGTACCGGGTACCGGGTACCGGGTAGCGGGTAGCGGGTACCGGGTAGCGGGTAGCGGGTACCGGGGGGCGGCTGACCGCCAAGTACCAAGCACCATTGACCACTGAAACCCGAAACCCGAAACCCAAAACCCGAACAAAGACTAATATGTACCATAAAATATTCATATTGTTGTTGCTTCTCACTAGCCGGAGTTTGTGGTCACAAGGCAATTTCCCACCTGCGGCAGGGAAACCCGGGAGCACCGCCATTCACGGTGATAGTTCTTGCTTTAATAGTTGGGCAATTTCTTCTCAAACAAATGTTGCATTAAGGCAAATTAACGTGCCAGATTCTGGAAAGACAACCATAGGAAATGA
>JACCDZ012098416.1_pt1 | contig 50121 bp, 43 predicted proteins | sample 7449551 | NCBI WGS metagenome assembly JACCDZ01 (sample SAMN15323452, study PRJNA562643) | freshwater metagenome | isolation source: river surface water | place: USA:Blue River Watershed | collected 2017-08-18
ATGCCGCTTTCATTGCGTCTCAAGGTCACCAAGCAAACATACACGACACCAGCGCCACGGTGCCCAATGATGCGCAAGTGGTGTGGTGGATATGCGGTCGTGTGTCGCACTTAGAACAACGTCGCTGGAAACACGCGTTTCACATTCACGAATACAGCTCTAGCTCGGTGCCACCACATGCGTGGCTCAAAGACCAAGTCAAACGCATCACCCAAGCGCAACCCGACTACCGCGTGTTTCAAAACCCATGGGTGCGTGAACGCATGGGTTTTAGCAGTCGCGTGCCCAGCTGTTTGCGTGACATGGGCATTGCACCAGTTTTCTTTGAAGCACCTACACATGTCACTCCCAAAGAATTTGACCTGGTCTATTTGGGTGAAATGACGCGTCTGCAACCCTTTATGCCGGTGCTACAAAGCATTCACCAAGCGGGGCGCAGTTTGTTGTTGGTGGGCGATGTGCCCGAACACATTCAAGCGCAGTTGCCACCCAATGTCACCGTCAGCGGGCGTGTGTCACATGCCGATGTGCCCACACAATTGCGACGCGCACGGTTTGGATTGAACTTGGTCAGCAACATCGCACCCTACAACCAACAAACCTCTACCAAACTACTAGAGTATTGCGCCGTCGGTTTGCCCGTTCTCAGCAACGACTACCCCTGGGTGCGCTACTTCGCCTCGCGCCATCAAGGCAACTTTCATTTGCTCAGCGACAACCCCAACACGTGGGCGCCGAGCTTTGGTGAAGCGCTCGAGGCGTACCCCTATCAAGTGCCTGATTTGCATCACATGCAATGGCCAAACTTGTTAGCCAAAGTGCCTTTGTGGAAAATCCTATTCGGTAACGGTTGATGCAGTTATTCAAGCTCTTCAACTTCAGTTTCAGCAGCACCAGCCAAACCGTGGCCCTGGCCAGCTTGCTGTCGTTTGGCACGCAGGTGGTGTTTGCTTTGCTCATGCTCCGTTGGTTCTCGCCGCAAGAAGTGGGTGAGTTTTCGGTCATCAGCCAAATCGCTTTTTTCTGGATGACTTTGGCTTTGGCGCAAGCGCCTTTGTCTTTGTTGGTTAATCACACACATGTTGCACACCAAGAGGCGCGCCGCCACTGGCTGAGCAGCATGTGGCGGTGGCTTATGCTCGCGCCTCTCGCTGGGCTAGCTTTGTGGGTCAGCCAACTTCAAATGTTGCCTGCCTTGTGGTGGGTGGTGCTGATTGCCCTGTGCCAGCTCAGTTGGAGCCTGGCGCAAAGTTTTGTGCTGCGCACGGGTAACACACAGCAGCAACTGTATGTGCGGGTTGTGCCACCCGTGTGCTCCGTGTTGGTGGCTTGGGTGGGCTCGCAATTGACCGAGGTTACGCAGTGGCAAGGCCCTACCCTGCTGTTGGCTGCTTTGTTAGGCTATTTTGTAGGCAGTCTTTGGTTGGTGCCCGCTTGGTTCAACGTTGTCGAACTTCAAACCACAACCGCAGGGAACGAACCATCCCTGAGCGAACAAGTACAGACCGGCACACCACTCCAACAAGCTGACAACCGCCGCACCTTTTTGCGCCTCACCCACACCTTCTTCGATGTGCTCTTGGCCACCTCGGTCATCATCGTGTGGCAACGGCTTTACGGCGCACAAGAAACGGGTTGGCTCAGTGCGCTGTTGCGGGTATTTGGTTTTGTACCAGCAGTCATTCACATGGCATGGGCACAGGTGAAGTTGTCGCAGCCACCTCAGCAGGTCAGCAAAGGTTCGCTGTCGGTTGGTTTGTTCGGCTGCCTCAGCTTGTTAGCCATAGGCCTTGCTGGCTTGTTCGCACTGCACATGCAATGGCTAGACGCACAGTGGCAAGGCATTGCAAACTATTTGTGGCCCTTGTTGCTTTGGCAATGCAGCGCTTGTTTGTCTGCTTCAGTCAGCCATCGGCCGTTTCAAACTGGGGCGGCCCGTCAATACTCTGCGTTCTGTATTGGCATTGCCTTGTTGCAAATTGTTTGGTTGTTTGCCCCAGTTTTTTTACCAGTACAAATTTCACCTCAAACTCACCTGATTAGTTTTGTTTTAGTTAGCAGCCTGTTTTTTCTTGGCTTAGCAAAATGGATGTACTCTTTGCGTTAACGCAATCCGATAGAGAAAAGACAACTATGGTCTTCGTGAATTGGCCCCCTAAAACTCAGTCACATCGGTATTCTTTAAACTAACTACTAGGGATACGATATGGACACTCAAATTAAAAGACCCACCTTCTGCTAGCAAAGGGTGTGTGCAAGTCTCAAATTGGATGGACGTGTAGGCATTAACCATAAACTAAGTTACTTCGCCACACGACCAAAATGAGCACATAAAAGAGGCGTTTGTACTGGACTATTGCTACACGGCTACAAAGACACGAGGATTTATAAATTTACCAGGGCTTTATCCAATGACGGCACCTGCGACCAGTCCACAATGCAATGGCATGCATAATATTTAAGAAATTAAATATTTCTTAGCCATTTCGGAATATTTTTTTAATAGAACCAATTCTTCTTCATCAGAAATTAAGGATCTTTGATCTGCAAAATGAAGATGCGATGATACGAATCCAGTATAAACATCAATTTCAAAGTTTTCAGAAATAATGGCCTCATCATTCATTGATGATTCATTACCAATCTTGCTACATATTTGGCTCATTATTTCCCAATTAAATAAAATAGCATTTATAGAAAACCTTGATTTTGGTAGTCGAATTTTATTTTCCGGAAGATTAACCAAATAATCAAATTTTTCGAAGAAGAAATCATGAGAGATACGGAAAAAATCAACGCTTGTACACAGACGCCACCAATTAATCGCTTGAACATCACGCCCCGATAAAAGCTTATAGAAAAAAGTGTTTCTAATTGCTCTCGCCAAAGGGGAACGAGCCTTTTCTACAGTATGCAATAGGTTTTTATCGATCCGCTTGTTCAGTAAGGGATCGATCATAGCTATCAATCCATTATTTATTACATACGAACTAATTATATTTTTTGATGTGCGAGCAACTTTCAATAGGCCATCAATGTTCTTAATATCAATGAATAAAATATCATCATCCATTTTTAGAAAAAAGCATTTTTTATATGCCTCATTGTTTGCGTAAAATTTGTAGGGCTCCGTCCATCTACCTACTCGGCATTTAGAGCAACCGCATATTACCCCCTCCCTCTTTTCACACTTATTAGAAGAAGCATTTCCTCCGTCATAGAATTGATTAAATATCTTTATAGAATCTGAGGTGTTTGCAAGGTTTTGAAGGTAAATGTTGTCACTTTCATTCCTACTGAAGTTCCAAAGATGCCATTCGCAATCATGCGAATTTAACAATTTGAAAATATAATTTTTTTGTATTTCCAAATATCTCTCACGCCCAGCGAAAGTAACAATAATTATTTTTTCGGACATTTTATATATCTACAGAAGAAGGTTTTGGTTTGGTTACTTCACAAACTGATTCTAACAATTTTTTTAGATTAACTATCAAATAGTTACCGATTTTTATCTAGGTAGATGTCCGAAAATAATAAAGACTTTTGTGGCTTGATATGCATATGTTAAACAATCTTCATTAAACCACCTTAAATCAGAAAACCTATACTGAGGATGGGGCCCTTTGATCATTTCCTCCAACATCTTCCTCCTTGCTTAGATATAAATATACTATCAGTCTTATTCAAAAAATCTTATTTTAAACTAGGCCTTTTAAGCATTTGGCAACCTATTCACTCTACGGAGAATGAATGAATTAAAAAATGTAAAAAGGTCTACCGATATGCCTGCGAATGCTAATTATTCCCTGCTATGGCAGCACTAGAAAAACCAGCGCAAATAACTGCCATTCATTTAACCTATATGCGATAAATCATTGAAAAGTCCTGCTCTGAGATCTTTGGTTGCCAACAGCGGCGGTCCATCTAGTAAATGTAAAGGCCATTCAATGCCCACATCAGCGTCGTTCCACAACAAGCTGCGTTCAAACTCTGGGTGGTAGTAATCGGTGGTTTTGTACAAAAACTCTGCGCTCTCGCTGGTCACCAAAAACCCGTGCGCCAAACCTTCCGGTATCCACAGTTGCTTTTTGTTGTCGGCTGACAATTCGCAGCCAAACCATTGGCCAAAGGTTTTTGAGCCACGGCGAATGTCTACTACCACATCAAACACCACGCCTTGCGTGACGCGCACCAACTTTCCTTGCGCATGTTGCACTTGGTAGTGCATGCCACGCAACACGCCTTTGGCTGACTTGCTGTGGTTGTCTTGCACGAATTCGCACTGCAAGCCCGTGGCCTCTGCAAAGTCACGCGCGTTAAAACTTTCAAAAAAGAAACCGCGTGCGTCACCAAACACTTTGGGCTCTAAAACCAACATGCCTTCGATGGGCGTGCTCGTCACGGTGTAGGCCATGTTGCGTCCTTTCCGTTCACTTGAGCAAACCCAGCAAATACTGACCGTAGCCATTTTTTGCCAAAGGGGCTGCCAGTTTTTTCAGTGCTGCGGCGTCAATCCATTGCTGTGCAAATGCAATTTCTTCTGGGCACGCCACCATCAGCCCCTGGCGCTTTTGCAAAGTGGCAATGAAGCTGGCAGCTTCCATCAAGCTTTCGTGTGTACCCGTGTCAAGCCAAGCATAGCCGCGGCCCATGATTTCCACATTCAATTGCCCGAGCTCTAAATAACTTTTGTTCACATCGGTGATTTCTAGCTCACCCCGGTGCGAAGGCTTCACCGCGGCTGCTATGTCACACACTTGTTCGTCGTAAAAGTACAGGCCTGTCACTGCGTAGTTGCTTTTGGGCGCTTTGGGTTTTTCTTCAATGCTCAAAGCGCGTTGATGCGCGTCAAATTCCACCACGCCATAGCGCTCGGGGTCGTGCACATGGTAGGCAAACACTGAGGCACCTTGCGTGCGGTCGTTCGCGCTGTGCAGTTGCTTGACCAAATCATGGCCATAAAAAATATTGTCGCCCAGCACCAAGGCGCTTGGGTGGTTGCCTACAAAGTCTTTGCCAATGATGAAGGCTTGTGCCAAACCGTCGGGGCTGGGTTGCACAGCGTATTCAATCTGCATGCCCCATTGGCTACCGTCACCCAACAGCTCTTTGAACCTGGGCGTGTCTTGGGGCGTTGAAATCACCAGCACCTCGCGAATGCCACTCAGCATCAGCGTGGTCAGGGGGTAATAAATCATGGGCTTGTCATACACCGGCATCAGTTGTTTGCTAACAGCCTGCGTCACTGGGTACAAGCGTGTGCCTGAACCACCCGCCAAAATAATGCCCTTGCGATGTTTGGTTTGCATGGTTTGTGTGGCTTGTGTCATAAAACTTTTCAGAAAAATTTTCAGTGAATCAACTCATCCAATATGGCATCTACCCCACTTTGCCAAGTGGGCAGCGATAAGCCAAAGGTGCGTTGTATTTTTTCAGTGCTCAGGCGTGAGTTCAAAGGCCTGGGCGCTGGCAAGGGGTACTCTGCGGTGCTGATGGGGTGCAAATCGTTCACACCCGCTTTTAACTTTGCGCCTCGTACTAGTGCGCCAGCCACCACATGCTGTGCATAGCCATGCCATGTGGTTTCACCTGCAGGGGCTAGGTGGTATACCCCCCACCGTGCATCGTCAGCGTTTGCACCGTGCATGGCGCGCATAAGCGCCACCGTTGTGTCCGCTAGCAATTGGGTAGAGGTTGGCACACCCACTTGGTCAGCCACCACGCGCAAACTGTCACGCTCTGCGGCCAAGCGCAACATGGTTTTTAAAAAGTTACCGCCGTGCGAGCCCACCACCCAGCTGGTGCGCAGCACCAGATGTTTTTGGCATGTCTTTGCGATGGCTTGCTCACCCAAATGTTTGGTGCGCCCGTACACCGACATGGGTGCTCCTGCATCACCCTCAACCCAAGGCCGTGTGCCTGAACCATCAAACACATAGTCGGTCGAGTAATGCACCAAGCACGCACCCACAGACTGGGCAAATTCCGCCAACACACCTACTGACTGGGCATTCACCGCCATGGCTTGCGCTGTATCGGTTTCGGCTTTGTCCACTGCGGTGTAGGCTGCAGCATTCACAATCACATCAGGCACAAAAAGCGCTGCGGCAGTTTGCAATGCGTCGCGCAAATGCACTGGGTCTGACAAGTCAGCCTGCGCACGCGTGAGTGCTTTCACAGGTCCCAAAGCCAACAGTTCGGTGTTGAGTTGGTAGCCCAACTGACCATTGGCACCTAGCAAAAGAATGTTCATGTTTGGCATGTTTTCGGCAAAAAAGCTCAGGCCTTTTCGCCATACTGTTTGCCCAACCATTGTCGATACGCACCACTGGTCACGCCTTCCACCCAGTCTTGGTTGGCCAAATACCATTTCACTGTTTTACGTATGCCGGTCTCGAAAGTTTCTTGCGGTTTCCAGCCCAGCTCGCGTTCAATTTTGCGGGCGTCAATTGCATAACGGCGGTCATGACCAGGGCGGTCTTTTACATAGGTGATTTGCTCGGCGTATTTTTTGCCATCTGCACGGGGTTTGAGTTCGTCCAATACCGCGCACAAGGTGTTCACCACCTCTAGGTTGGGCTTTTCGTTCCAGCCGCCAATGTTGTAGGTTTCGCCCACTTTGCCTGCTTCTAACACGCGTGCAATGGCGCGACAGTGGTCTTCCACATACAACCAGTCTCGCACCTGTTGGCCGTCACCATAAATGGGTAAGGGCTTGCCTGCCAAGGCATTGAGCAGCACCAGTGGTATCAGCTTTTCAGGAAAGTGGTATGGCCCATAGTTGTTACTGCAGTTGGTGGTCAGCACGGGCAAGCCATAGGTGTGGTGCCAGGCGCGTACCAAATGGTCGCTGGCTGCTTTGCTGGCTGAGTAGGGGCTATTGGGCTCGTAGTTTTTGGTTTCAGCAAACGGTGGGTCGGTGGGTGACAGCGTGCCGTACACCTCGTCGGTGGACACATGCAAAAACCTAAATGCTTCTTTTTTGTCAGCGGGCAGTTCTTGCCAATAGGCACGCACACACTCCAGCAAATTGAAGGTGCCCATTACGTTGGTTTGAATGAAATCGCCTGGACCGTGGATCGACCGGTCCACATGGCTCTCGGCCGCGAAGTTGAGCACGGCGCGGGGTTGGTGCTTGGCCAGCAATTCGCTTACCAAAGTCACATCGCCAATATCGCCTTGCACAAACACGTGGCGCTGGTCTCTTTTGAATTTGTCTAAATTGGCTAGGTTGCCTGCGTAGGTCAGCTTGTCGAGATTGATCACTGGCTCATCAGACTGAGCGAGCCAGGTGTGCACAAAATTGCTGCCGATGAAGCCAGCGCAGCCAGTGACGAGAACTGACATATTTATTTGTTAATTCGAGTTAACGAAGAAGGCCGCAATCTGCGATCTGAATGTTTGCGGCTCGGTCATGATTCGGTCTCTATAAGCATCAAAATGATCGTGATGCTGTTTGAAATTTACAAAAATATCTTTTGCCAAAGCCCCGAAGTTAGTCTCAAACTCCGGCAAAGAGCTGTCCAGTTTATATTTATCTGCAATCGGAATATCAACTGGATTCCATGCAGCACCCATTCGACCTGTAACCACGCAACAACCGTGCATAGCCGCTTCGCGCGGCATGCGATCGCGTCCTGGGTGATGACCAAAATCAATGTACAACTTGGCTGTTTGAAACTTCAAAGCCAGTTGCTCTCTTGTGAACCCTTTGAGCGGCGTAAACTTGATTTCAGGGAATCGAGCAATCAGACAATCTGTGAATTTCTTGCCCTTGCCCGGATTAAACAGAATCTCATCGACACGCCCATTAATTCCAGGATCAAGATCACGCGACAAAAAGCGGGAGTTTATTGGTTCATATAAGTCAACGAAGGGAATCCCGTTAGATTTCAAATATTCACTTGAATAATAGCTCTGAGAAAAGTGAATGACCCCCTTAAGCGCCTCAACCCCTTGTCGTGGTCTCCTACCTTTCAAGACACCCTTCCAGTAGCGAACCTTATCGCGAATCTTACTGGTATGTCGGCGCTCTAAAAAATTGTCGACTGACAGCCACCAGATAGCGGCTTTAGCATGTTTGACCGCAAGGGCGTCCATTGGCTGAATTTCAGGAAAAATGATTAAATCACCAGAAATATCCTGAAACCGACCCACCTCAACGTTGAAGTCTTTGTAGGCTTGGGGCACATCAAATTTTGTGTCTAGTGGCGTGTAGACCAAACGAGCATCTACACCCAGCTCTCGGAGTAAGTGCACAAGATGATGCAACGCCTCAGGCCCCCCCGTGACTGCATTGCCCGGGCACAAAACTTGAACACGTCTAAACTGGCTCATCACTTTTAGCTCAATGGATTGATAACAAAGACCGGCATTTGAGACTGTCTTTCTTGTGCGCTCAAATAGCACTGAACCACTTCTAACGCTTCTGCGATCGTGACATGCATATCCAGATAGCGATAAGTCCCCAACCTGCCCATAAAGGTGATGTTTTTCTCTGCTTGCGCTAACGAGATGTAATGGGCCAATTGATCTTTTTCACGAACCAACCGAATTGGATAGTAGGGAATGTCATCACCCTCACATAGTCGGCTGTGCTCTTTGTAAATGAGCGTTTTTTCGTGATTTTCCCAAGGTGCAAAGTGCTTGTGTTCAGAAATACGCGTCCACGGCACAGATCGATCGCAATAGTTGATCACAGGGTTGCCCTGGTAGTCTCCGTCATGACGCTCGACCACAAAATCAAGTGTTCGATAGCCCAATCGGCCCTTGTGATAGCCAAACCAAGCATCAATTGGGCCGCTATAAAACACATGGTCATAAGCATCGGCATCGAGTCTATTGAATGGTCGGCCTAGATGCACCCTGATGCTCGCGTGGTCTAGCATTTTTTCAACAATATAGGTATATCCATTTTTTGGAATTCCTTGGAATTTGCTAGCGTAGTAGTTATCGTCGTAGTTAAAACGAATAGGCAATCGCTTCAAAATACTAGCCGGAAGATCCGAGGGCTCCAACCCCCACTGCTTCTGGGTATAGCCTTTAAAAAAGGCCTCATACAACTCGCGCCCTACAAACTTCAAAGCTTGGTCTTCAAAGGTGGTTGGCTCGTGAATTGACTTATCGCCAATTGATGTAACAAACGCTTGCGCTTCTTTAGGCGAAAAGTTTTTACCAAAAAAACTATTGATTGTCAGTAAGTTGATGGGCAGCGAATAAACCTGACTTTTGTAAATAGCTTTAACGCGATTAACAAAAGGCATGAATTCATCAAACTGTTGTACATACTGCCAAACTTGCTCATTGCTGGTATGAAAAATATGCGGTCCATACACATGCATCATCACACCTGTTTGAGCATCTCTCTGCGTATGACAATTACCAGCGACATGTTCACGAGAGTCGAACACGTCCACCCGATAACCTTTAAGCGCTAATTCGCGCGCCACCACAGCACCCGAAAAACCAGCCCCAACTACAGCAATCTTTTTGTGATTCATTTGTTGCTCAATACCAATGAAAAGTAGCTTGTTCGCGCCAGGAATGTACGGTCAGCCCAAAAGTGGCCAACTCTTTCGTCTTGCCCTGTCGCACCAAACGTTTTTTATAAGCGATCGACTTTTTACGCATTAACCATGATTGATTCATGTAGAACTTCATCAGATTGCGATTGCCTAAGCTATCACGTTCGTTCATTTTTTTCTCGAGCTTTATGCCTTTTTGCGTAATGCTACCGAAATGGTGGAGCCAAGAATCTGCCGAGGTTCCCATTCTTAGGCCTGCTTCGCTTGCACGCTGAAAGAAAACAGCGTCCTCGTAGCCGAGCAAGCGCGGAATTGGCATGAAATACCCGATCTCATCCCAAACATCTTGGTGGACCATCAAACATACAGCATGCGGTACTTTTTCGCGGCAATAGCCTTGCATACGCTTATGAGCATCGGCGACAAACGCGGGGAAGTCGTAGTCCAGCTCGCCCTCTACCATCGCTGGACTAACGATTTTCAACTGATGCTGCTCAGCCGCGCCCAACAGGCCTTTAAGCCAACCTTTAGCGCACACCACATCGTTGTTCATCACCACCGTCCATTCAGACTGGATGGCCAACGCACCCTGGTTCCAGGCCGCGCCGCAACCAAGGTTGCGGTTGTTCAATATCACTTGACCAAAGCCCTGGGTTTGTAACCATTCGCGCGTGCCATCGGTGGAACCGTTGTCCACCGCCACAATGCGGGAAAAATCTACCTCGTCGCGGTCAAGGCTTGCGATGAACTGTTGGGTGTAGTCCAGCTGGTTGTAGCAGGCGAAGGTGATGGTGTAGTTGCTTGGCATCTTGCGCACATTGTATGAGCGCTTACCCCCTGAAGACGTCGCAAGCGGCAGGTGGTATTTGGCAATGAATGGGCGTTAGCGTCGGCGCAAATATTCTTCCACCCAATCATCCGGCGCCACCCGATCGTTCGGCGGCGGCGCGGGCCTGTACGCTTTTGCAACAGGCGAGACCCACGCCGTCTCTGCAAACAAATTAACTGGGCGCGTCACACGCGCACCACCATCACGCAACAAGGGCTTCCAACTCCAACCTGCGCTGTAGCGGCTGCTGCTGGTTAAGAACGCATCGAATGGAATGGTCCAAGCAATGCCCTTGTCAAATGAGCCCTCGCCAAAAACGGCTGCAGGCACATTGGTTTTCGTGGCATAGGCACTCAGGCTAGACCCATTTCTGAACACCTTTGAAATCGAGAAAGTAGCACCTCGGTCGCCGGCCAAGTATTGGCCAACGCTCAAGGAGGTATGAATGCCTTCAAAAGGCGTCATCCAATAGCCAGTCAGGTGACCGGTGCTGATTTTGTAGTCTCTGAAACTAAGGTCTTGTTCAAAGCTCCTCTGACGCACATGATTCGCGTCGAGCCCCACCGCCCATTTGCTGCCAGGTTGTCGGAACAGCACTTCACCGCCAACACCACCAAACATCATCTCAAAATAGCCAGCATAAGCAGTTGCATACCAGTTGCGGTCAAGTCGCTCTGTTTTGCTGATGGTTAGGCTATCAAGCGTGGTTTTGCGGGTGTTGAGGTATTCGGCAATATGTGTTCTCACCTGCGGCATGTAAGACCAACCGGGTGTGAATTTATCGTAGTTGTCGTTCAAGCGGTAACGAAGCGTACTGTTTGCTCTGAAGTTTTGTGGCAACTCTAGGCCCATCCACAAAGCTGCACTCAATTGGTACAGGTAACCATCAGGGCCACCCAACGTTTGTACCAAGTCAAGCCCGGGCTCCACCCAATAATCCAGTTTCTTCACGGGTAAAAGCGCTTGTTTTTCTGGCGCTGGCTTTACTTCATAAACCGGCTGCACCGGCTCAATGGGTTGAGTTGTGCGCGCTGGTTGGGTTTGTTGCTTCACCCACTCTGTGCGGTTCACTTTTTCAACGGCCAGTACATCGCCTGCTTTGTGATGGTGTACTTCAAAGTTCTCTATTTCTTCAGGTGCATCGCGGTTCAACACGGCTACTGCCTTGTCTAGCCTTTCTTGGTTGTAAACGTTGAAAGAGTTACGCGCGTCCACCACCAGAGTGTTAATGTTTTTATAGAGTTGAGGCACATCCCACAACGTATGCGCTGACAAGTCGTTTGCCGTTTGCTGCCAATCAGGGTTTGCTTTTGGTCGAACCCTGTTTGGGGCAGGTCGTGGTGGGTCGGTCACCTTTGGCATATTCAACCCAGCCATGTCGACGTAAAAGGTCAAACCCATCGACCACGTATTGCCACGCTCTATGCCCATCGACACATCCAAACCACGGGTAGGTTTGTACACCACCGCCCAGTTGATAGGGGAAGACACTGGAAGATTGTTGTTTTGCGGTTCACGTTGGTAATGGTTACCGTCGTACTCCACCTTCAGATTGAAATTCCAAGGTGTTTGGTACTCCAAACCGCCAAACCACGAAGCCGGTCCGTGAAACCAAGACCCTGTGGAAAGTTGCCCACCTTGAGCACCACCATCCTGCACACGGTTGTTAAAACCTTGACCCAACACGCGACTGAGTGGGTTGTTTAAATTGCCTCGGCCACCCAAGTAACCCCAGCCCATTCCCAAAGACCAATCAACTCGGCCTGTGCGCTTGCTGGCCACCGCATATTCAGAGCTATATAGACCAGTGCCGCCTACATCTCGCAGACCAACGGCCAGCTCAGGCACCCAGTCTGACTCTTGCCAAGCTCTTACTTTCACATCAAAGCTTTTGTCTTTGTATGGCAGGGAACCGCTAAAGTCCTTGGGTCCGTATAAACGATTTGATGTGTCCACATAACGAAAACCAGCCTCAAGCCAATCGACAGGCTGAAAAAAAACGTTCATATGCTGGTACGGCCAGGTGCGGTGAAAGGTCAACCCAAAGTAGCCTGGCTTTTGCATGCGTGCCGTCGGCGTTTGTAACAAACCCACATTGCCCCAATTGCTAGCTGTTGGCTCTGGTTCAGCGTAACGACCAGCCAAGTCAAGCCAAGTTGTATTCACAGGCTCTGGGTAAGCTTGGCGTACAGGTGCTTTCCACACATCCAAAGGCAAACGGTTTGACACACCCTGCGTGGCCAACCACTCGGCCCAGCGCTGGCTCCATGCTGGGGGCAGCTTTGAGTTTTGAGCTGGCACCCAAACCCAACTGCCAGGAGCCGGTTGGTCTTGCTTGGCTTTGTTCCAACTTTTTAGGCCCACACGTTGCACTCTGGCGTTGGGTTGTACCACCCACCCCCAAGCGTTATGGTCCGACGCGCCTAAGCAAGCTTGCACATAGTCAGTAGCTTGCAAACCCTCGCGGTGGGGTATTTCGCACACACGCCCATCCTCTGCCATCACTCGCAAACTGATGGGCCGCATGGGCACTTCAAATGCGTCATTGGGGCCGAGCAATGGGTCTTTGCTGGGGTAGGCCTCTAGCCACTTGCCATCGACCACGGCCAATGGCACTCGTCCCGTTGGTGGCATGGCGTGCAAGTTGTGCTTGAGCGCCTCAAAATTTACCTTGCTGATGCGCCCCTTGGCTAGCAGTTCATCAAGCGATGTCAACAGCCCCTTGAACACACCTTGCTGGCGCTCGAACTCCTCGGGCGTGCGCCACATGGCCCCAAGGGGGTAACTGTCTGGTGGAAGTTGTGTTTTATTAAGTTTGCTACTCAGTCGCTCAAAACCTTGCGTTTCTTTTACTGTCAAAGTTTGCGCATGGCATAACGCTCCCCAAACAAGCGCCAGCCAAAGAGCAGCAAGTTTCAAAAATAAATGTCTCATTTGGCAGCCACCACCACGCCCAAGGGGCGCAACTTCAGGCAAAAGCTGTCAGACACACACTGCTCGCTGTAAACCACCTGCCCTTCTAGCACTGCAAACCTCTGCTTGAACCGCCAAGCTCGTCCTTGCTGGTTTTTTGCGACTACCGTATCTTCTGCCCAACGCGCTTGCGCACTCACTCCTTCAGGCAGCGCTTTTGGTGTTGCTATTGGGTAAGACGTTAAGTGCGTGACCAAACCGTATTGATAGCCGGGCATGACATCTAACTGCCTGCGCCATGTCAGGGCGCGCTGGCTTGTCAGTAGGCCAGTCCATGTAGGTTGGGCACTGTTTTGCGCGCGCCATTCATGGGTAAAACCCTTTGCCTCTTGTATGCGCCCATTTAGCACATAGAGCATTTCACCCTGGCCGGTGTACCAATACTCGTGCACTTGCTCATCTGGCGTTTTTCCCTGCACCTTGCGTTCGCCCAAAGCCATTAAGCTGACACGCCCTTCCACCGACACCCATAGGTATTCAAAGCCAGGCTGCACTTGTGCATATTGCTTTTTCCAAGGCAGCAGGGTGGTGAGGGTGTCATACGTTGGGTTGCTTCTACAGCCCAGCATCGTCAACACAACGCACATCAAAACAAAATTTAGCAAGCGCATTGGGTTAGGAAAAACAATACAAAAAAGAAACGCCCCGAAAGGGGCGTTGTTAGCAGATTAAATCTGATCAGCAGTTAGCAATACAAATACTAACCGTTCCAGTACCGGAGTTGGTTGTGGTGTACACAGGGTCAGCCTTGTTGGCTGATACAGCAGCGGCTACAGCCACGGCAGCAGCAGCAGCAGCAGCTACGCCAACAGTCACACCCGCTGCGGCCGCACCAGCTGCAGCGGCACCGGCACCAGCAGCGCCACCAGCGGCACCAGCAGCGCCACCGCTAGCACCAGCACCACCTGAAGCGGCGCCAGATTGTGATTGGGCAAAGGCAACAGGCGACAAGGCCAAAGCGATTGACAAGAAGAGTGCAGAAACTTTTTTCATAATGAATTCCAAGAAAGCGTGTGTTGATTGACGTCCACCAAAACCAGAATCGGTCAGCAACGACCATGATTAAAGCGATATACTTTTATCACTTCTGTCTGAAAATGTACCACAATTGACATTTTAAATCCAACTTCACCTCGCCCTTTCTAGGTGGCGTACGTTTTTCGCAACAGTCCAAGCTTCAGAAGTTATAATATAAAAGTATGCGATCGCTATGGTTTATTCAACACCGCTTCGCCCTCACCGGTCTTGTAGCTGCGGTATTTTTTGGGTTATTGGCACATTTTTCTGGTAACCCAAACTTCTTTTCTGTGGTGCGCGTTCAAAACGCCGAGTTAAGCACCACGATCGTTTCACACCCGGTCAGTTCGTTACAAACCTGCCAAGCGGCCTTGCAGAGCCAACTACAAAACATCCACGCTGCCTGCCCCAGCTGCCGGACCGCTGGCAGCCAATGCGATGAGCAGTTGGGTGGCGTGCTCAGGTTGTTGTTTACAAACGCATCGTTGCCAACATACTCAGCATTGCTACCCAGCGGGTTTGCTGTTTTCGAGGCTACCAGCACCGCGGTGGCGCAGCAAGCGTGCTTGCAAAGCGAGCAGCAGTCGCACGCCAAGGGTTTTTGGGTGCGCTGCTATGGCCCCAATGAGCCTCGGCTGGTCACCACTTTTCATAAAACTACTCCCATCCTCAGCCTGCAAACTTTATGGTTTGTGTTAGCAGCAGCGTGTTTTTTTGTTGCAGCCATGCAGCTTGGGCAGATTTACAACCAGCCCATTGCCAGCAAAGCTTTGAAGCTCAGCAGGCGACACAAACAACTGTTTGTGGGTTTGTATGACTTAGTGGCTATAGAAATTTGCCTTTATTTGGCCCTGGCTATCAAGCTTGAGAGCATTCACGTGCCTCTCAGCAACTTTCTGCCTGCAGCCTGGCTGGCGCCTATGTTTGCCCTGCCTGTTTTTGTGAAATTTGGCCTGTACAACGCCGTCATGCGCTACATCGGTATCCATGCCATGGTTGCTATCGCGAAGGCGGTGGGGGTGTACGCTTTGCTTTTAACGCTTTGGTTGGTGTGGGCTCAGCCTATGGCACTTTCAGCGAGCTTGGTGGTTGTGCACTGCTTGCTAACGCTGATGGCCATCGGCGCTTCTCGTGCAGTTGCAAGGCGCTGGCTTTCGCAAGTACAAAACCTTGGCTCATTTCAGCCACCACGCAAGCGCGCGCTCGTTTATGGTGCCGGCTCAGCAGGTGTGCAATTGGCATTGGCGCTGGCGCAAAGCCGAGAAATCATGCCAGTGGCCTTTGTAGATGATGACGAAAAACTGCACCACAAACAAATAGCGGGCCTCACTGTTCATGCGCGGGCTGAGCTTGAAATGTTGATACATCGCCAACACATTTCAGAGGTGTTGCTGGCCCTGCCCTCTACCTCGCGTGCCACTCGAAACAGCATTATTTCTGAGCTGGAAAAGTTACCTGTTCAGGTGCGCACACTGCCTGGCGTGGCCCAATTGGCTGAGGGCAAAGTTAAAACATCAGATCTGCGTGAGGTCGACATTGAAGATCTGTTGGGGCGCGACCCCGTACCCCCCAAAATTGAGTTGCTACAAGCTAACATCAAGCACAAAGCGGTGATGGTCACTGGCGCAGGTGGGTCTATTGGTTCAGAGCTGTGCAGGCAAATATTGATGCATCAACCCACACTGTTGGTTCTTTATGAGCTGAATGAGTTTGCGCTCTACACAATTGAGCAAGAGTTGCTTTCAACTGCACCTGAGGCTACCCAAGTGGTCATGCCCATTTTGGGCTCGGTGACTGACCCCACAAAGCTTGACTTGGTGTTGAAACGGTTCAACATTCAAACCGTGTTTCATGCTGCCGCTTACAAGCATGTGCCCATGGTAGAAAAAAACCCCTGCGCAGGGGCTTTCAACAACATTGTGGGAACGTGGCATACCGCAACTGCTGCACAACGCAACGGTGTTGAAACCTTCGTGCTGATATCTACCGACAAAGCCGTTAGGCCCACCAACACCATGGGCACCACCAAACGCGTGGCTGAGTTGGTATTGCAGGCACTCAATCAAGTGACTGGCCAGCGCACCCGATTTGTGATGGTGCGGTTTGGTAATGTGCTGGGCTCGTCAGGCTCCGTGCTGCCCGTGTTTAAAGAGCAGATTAAAAATGGAGGGCCGGTCACAGTCACAGACCCGCGCATTATTCGCTATTTCATGACCATTCCCGAGGCTGCGCAGTTGGTCATACAAGCGGGCGCCATGGGGCAAGGCGGCGACGTGTTTGTACTTGACATGGGCGAGCCTGTGAAAATTCTAGACATGGCTCGCAAAATGATTCGCCTGAGTGGCTTGTCTGTTCGCGACGAAGACAACCCATCTGGCGATATTGAAATTGCGTTTTCTGGTTTAAGGCCTGGTGAGAAGCTTTATGAAGAGTTGCTGATAGGGGATGATGTCACGCCTACTTCTCACCCCAGAATTTTGCGGGCTAATGAACATATGCTTTCTTTTGAGGCTACAGAAAAGCTTTGTCGCGATGTCGAGAAAGTATGTGTCGAAAACGATAGCGTTGAACTGCGCACTTTGCTTCTGAATGCTGTTAGCGAATTTATGCCTCAGTGTGGGAATGAGGATTTGCTGGCTTGATAGGTCTCCATGCCGGGACTGCATCTCCTTAGGTTTCAGCTGCCGCACCCGCTCGATATCGGCACGTACCAAAGCGAAAGTTCGTTTCATAAAACACTTTCACCAACCAAACACACAGAGGTCATGATTACTCAGATCAGGATCTACAGGCAACTTGGGCATAGGGTTTGATCAGGCCTACCCCAGCATAAGAAAGTTCTTGGACAATCTTCTTGCCGAATGCGGGACTGACTTGCACGGCCTTCGCAATCGCGCCATCTTGTTAATTGCCTACGAATCTACGATGCGCCGCTCAGAACTTGTCGCATTGCGCGAATCTCTCGGATCTACAAACACCTGGCTCGGAAGGCGAATATTCAAGAGCAAACTACTCAGGGAGTCAGTGGCCACTTTATGCGGGTTGGAGCTGCGCATGATTTGCTCAACCATGGAGCGAGCTCGTCTCAAATCATGGTCAAAGGGGGTTGGTCTAAGACTGATAACGTGATGAGGTGCATCGAACGCGTTCGTCCGCTATGAGAACCCTCATGCCAACGGCACTAACTTGATGCGCGTGTCATTACCTGCACGATGACGTCACAGGTCTTTTGGATTTCTCTCCGAGTAAGCGTCGGATGAACCAAGAACATGATCGATGTATCGCCAAGCTCTTTTGCAACTGGGAGTCGCTGCTTGGGACGCCAACCAGTGTTGTCAAAGGCCTTTTCAAGATACACCTCCGAGCATGATCCCTGGTAACACGGGACACCAAGCGTATTAACCTCTTCAATGATTCGATCTCGACTCCAGCCAGCATTCAAATTTTCTGGTCTTACATAAACATAGCACTTGTAATTTGCGTGATAACAACCTTGGTCACCGCCTGAAAAAGAGCAACCCCCGTCGCACGAACCGCATTTAAAGGTTGGGACGCGCAAGGAAGGGAATTGGCTGCAAGTGTTCAAAATTGAATTTGCATTTTGTGCTCGCGCCTCCGTCCAGGAATTCATTCGCTTAAGCTGAATGCGACCTATAACAGCCTGCATCTCTAACATTCGCCAGTTAGTTCCAAAACTCTCATGTAACCAACGAAAACCAGGCGGGTGATGACGTTCAAAGACTGCCTCGTAGCTCTTACCGTGGTCCTTGTAGGACCACATGGCTCGCCAAAGGGCTTCATCATTGGTGGTGACCATGCCACCCTCGCCGCCCGTGGTCATAATCTTGTCCTGGCAAAAGCTCCAGGCCCCGACATGGCCAATGCTGCCGACACTGCGATTCTTGTATCGGGCGCCGTGTGCTTGTGCGCAATCCTCAATCACTTTCAGGCCTCGTTGAGCCGCTAATGCCATGATTGGGTCCATGTCGCACGGCCAACCAGCCAAGTGCACGCAAACTACAGCTTTGGTTCGAGAAGTCAACACAGCAGCAATTGTGCGAGCCGAAATGTTGCCAGAGTCTGGCTCCACTTCTGCGAAAACCGGGACTGCCCCCGCATTAACCACACATGAAATCGAAGCAATAAATGTCCGTGGCGTCACCACAACCTCGTCACCCGGGCCAATGCCCAGAGCTTTGAGAGCCACATCCAAAGCCAAGGTGCCATTAGCCAGTGCCACTGCATGCGCCGTTCCGCACCAGGCAGCAAACTCTTTTTCAAAGTCACGTATCTTGGTACCCGTCCAATAGTTCACCCTGTTGGACAGCACCACACGGTGCACTGCATCAGCTTCTTCGGGTGAGAAGCAGGGCCAAGGAGAGAAGGGAGTATTCAGCATTTATAAACTTCAGTTTTTAATCAAAGGCTGCGCCGGATTGCCCACCACCGTCAAGCCGGGTGGGACGCTCTTGATCACCACAGCGCCCATGCCCACTACGGCGCCACGGCCAATCACTAGGGGTGCGCCCGGTAAGCCCTGCTTGATGACCGCCCCTGCGCCAATGTAGGCATGGTCTTCTATGTGCACGTTGCCGTTGCACATCACGCCCGGCGCAAAAGTCACATAGTCGCCAATCACACTATCGTGCTCAACATAGCTGTACAGGTTGGCGTGGAAATGCTGACCGATCCGCACATTGCTGGTCAGCGTGACAAATGGGCACAACACCGCGCCCTGACCCAGCTGAACATCGTCCAGTTGCACCACATTGGCTGCACGCGCCTCAAAAAACTGCACGCCATCGGCCACGCATCGCTCCACCAATTTCTGGCGCACTTGGCTGTTGGCAATGGCCACATTCATATGGCGCGAACTTGCGGGCTCGCTCAGCCATTGGGCATAGGTCAACACCCGCTGTCCGTTGATCACCGAAGCGCTCGGCTTGTCGTCCACAAAGACCAGATCCGCCAAGCCCGCCGCCAATTCGGCCTGCAATTGCTGGCGCACCAAAGGCAGCACACCACGGCCACAACCGCTGGCACCAAAAATAGCGTAACGCTTCATCGTTCAGACCCCGTGAATTTAGGCATTGTCGGCTCCCCCGCCGCGCTGATGCCATCGCGCACCAGCACTTTGCGCGCCGTGCGCCATAAAATCTTCAAGTCCAGCCACAAAGTGCGGTTATCGACGTACCAAACGTCAAGGATAAATTTGTCATCCCAGCTGATAGCGTTGCGTCCATTGACCTGCGCCCAACCGGTGATGCCAGGTCGTACCTCGTGGCGACGAGCTTGTTCGGGGGTGTACAGCGGCAGGTATTCCATCAGCAATGGCCGAGGCCCCACCAAGCTCATATCGCCGCGCAGCACGTTCAAAAGTTCAGGCAGCTCGTCCAAACTGCTTGCACGCAAAAAACGGCCAAAAGATGTGAGTCGCTGAGCATCCGGCAGCAAATTATCGTCAACGCCGCGCTCGTCCGTCATGGTACGAAACTTGACCATGGTGAACGGCCTTCCGTGCAAACCAGGCCGAACTTGGCGAAACAGCACCTGACTGCCCAGCTTCCAGCGGATCAACAAAGCCAGGACTAGCAAAGGCAGAGCCAGCACCAGCAAGGCTAGTAAGGCAAGCAGAAAGTCAAAGAAGCGCTTCAATATTCCACTCCCGTGACCCAATCCACCCACTTGTCGGCCAGCGCATGACGAGAGAACTGAGCTCTGGCCAACCGCAACCCGCGCTGGCCCATGGCTTTGAGGGCAGGACGATCGGCTGCGGCCTGTTCCAGTGCATCAGCAAAGGCCACTGGGCTGTCTGGTGGTACAACAAAGCCACACTGATGTTCTTCAAGCATCTCGGCCAACCAACCCGGGTAATTATTGAGAACTGGCAAGCCTGCGGCGATATAGTCAAAAAATTTGTTAGGGGAAGTGCCGTAATAAAACGCTGGCACGTTGGCTAGTACTTGTAGCCCCATATCGGTCGCGCTCATCAAACCCGCCAACCGAGCCTTGTTCACCGGTTCATGAAACACCAGATTGCTCAAGCCCTCGCGTTCAGCTCGTGCTCGCAGGCTAGCCTTGAGTTTGCCCTGCCCGATCAACACCACTTTAATGTCGTCACGATCACGCCGCTTGAGTTCAGCGGCCGCATCCAAAACGGCATCTAGCCCATTGGCCATCCCATGCGTTCCCGCGAAAACAGCCATCAAGTCAGTTGCACTTACCTCGGCGGGCCTCCAGGGTTCGACAGGAGTAGAAAAAATGTCCAAATCACAACCGTTGGGAACCGAGGCGATGCGATCAAGCGGCACCCCACGGTGCGCTATGCCATCCACAATGCCCGGCGACAAGCCGACCAAACGGTGAGCAGACCGGTAGCTTGCCCACTCCAGTAGACCCATAGCCCATAACAGCAAAGGGTTACGGATCACGCCCATGGCGCGCGGCAGCTCAGGCCACAGGTCACGCACCTCAAATACAAAAGGCTTACCGCGTAACCAGCGTGCAGCAATCCCCGGTATGCCCGCTGTCAGGGGTGTAGTGGTAGCAAACAGCACGTCATAACGCTCGGTCAAGGCCAACCCAATGCCCCGCAACGAAAACTTCACAAACGTCCTAGCACGCTTGATAAAACCATCGGCATTAGAGTAGGCCAGATCGAATTCAATGATATCGATTCCGTCCACCGTACCACGTCGCTGACCTCCCTGGAATGGTTCGGTTAAGCCTGACTCGCCACCACCATAACTGCCACACACCATGGTGACCTGGTGACCGCGTGAGAGCAGGCACCGTGCCATCTCGTACGAGCGAATACCAGCCGCCCCCTTAGGCGTCGAAAAATGCTGATGAAAATAAATAACCTTCATTGCGCCCAAAGCACTTCCGTGATCAATGTTCCTGCTTCCCGCACTTCAACTTCAAGCACCGGCAAAGGTGTTTTTTGAAGGTAGTGAAGCGACTCCCAGCCCTGTACTAGCTCGCAGCGCGTGATCGGCACGCTCGCTGAAACCTCTAACGTAGCAACTGCTGCCGTGCCCAATTTCAGGATCGAACCTTGTACAGTATCTTCCAGCCGCCAATCACCGGGCATTAAGCGCCATCGCAGTACAGCTTTATCAGCAAAGCCTTTCACGTCATCTTTCACCAGCAACTTGGTAACCTGCAGGCTCACCCAACGCTGATGGCGTGCACCTTTGCTGTCACGGTAGCTTGCGGCAAACTGCGCCGCCTGGCCGTCGTCCTGCAATGACTGCAGGCGCTCGGTCGTAAGCCAGTCTCCGAACAAAAAGCGACTCAAGCGCGGCATTTGGTCGCGGCCATCAAACTGCACCGTGTTGTGGCTTGCAGCTCCACCAAAATAGTTACTCCACTGCGGGTCGGTGTTGTAGCTGTATGTGCCTGCGTCTCGCAACAGATTTTTTCCGTCAATCCATAAGTCTAAATGCAGCAAGTCTGATTGGCTTGGTCGAAATTTGAAACGAGGATAACGCATTAGCGCTATGGCTTTTTCTTTTCTTAGGAGAACAAAGCCACCATAGCTCGAATCAGTTGACACTGGATTTATCCAAATATTGCTGCCTATAGGGATATCCAATTCGGCCAAACGAGGGTCTTCATAGTTTGGCCATGGTCGTGCACAATCGAATAATGCAGCGGCCATTGCAACGGTTGGCCTGAAGTCTCGATAGGCAGTACCAGAAACATTGAATAGATGAGAGCCATCGTTTGCACCAATGTTCGGTGCATCGCCTGTCTCTGGGTCGGTAATTGAATGGAGCCAACGCGCACCTTCAATAACTCGAGCGGTCTCATCTGCGCCCAAGCACTCGTTCTCTGTTCGCATCGCCCATAGCCCAGCCATGCAAAAACATTCCAAGTTGGCACGGTGGTAAGTTGTCGAATACTGGGCGGGACTGCCATCGGGCTGGATCATTCGCAAGGCACGGTTGTTCAGCCATTTACCACCAGTTCGAGCGATCTGTTCCGCGCCTGGCATCGTCCATAATTTCCCCCACGTGCCAGCAATGAATAACGCACAAGCCTCAGCCGTCCCGTGATTGTTATCCTGCGCCAAGGCATAAGATAAGGTCGGCTGGATCCGGCGGGCATGTGTTTCGATAAGCCATTTGGTTGCCGGAGTCGGTGAATGCCACGTGCCCAAAATAAGTTCACTCAGCGCTAAGTTCATCAACCGGATCGCTGCTTCCTGCGCGCAGGCCCAGTTGATACCGCGAAACGGAGGATTATTAGAGATCCAGTCCTGCAACCATTGCTCGGCCCGATCGGCAGAACCCCGATCACCATTGCGAGCAGCCAGGGCGAATTGCGGCAACCAGTACATGCGAGAAACCTCCCAATAAGGCTTCACATCACGGTCACTTAAAGCGGCCAGCGCCTGCACCCAATCTTGATCAACGTTCTGGCGAGGCGCGCAACCAAACGGATCTGAGTGCCAGTCGGGGGGTCCAGCCACAATGATCTCGTGCCAGCCGAAGATTGACAACGCTGCCGGGCTCGGCACATTTGCCTTTGCCAGCCGAGCGAAGCCCCATTCGAACATCTTTCCGCCTGGGTAAACTGCCGGCAATGCCCGTATGCGCCATCCTGATTTCAGCCGAAGTTTATAGATAACGACCCGTACAACATTGCTTAGGCCGAGACGCCAAAGGGTCCGGACCATTAGGGCGAAACGAGACATTGCCTACTTCTCAAATCCTGCGCTATTTCGTTTGCAATATTCATCCATAACTCAAGGGCGAAGGGCGCAAACACATCCCGGAACCAGACTAGACCACCACCCTCGCAATAAGCATCAAAGCGTTTCAGGTACTCTTTACGGTCAACCAGTCCTGCTTCGTAGACACGCGCATCGGCTCGCCCCATCAGGTCGCGGACGAAGGGTTGTAGCGCACCCCTGAGCCAATCATCCTGGGGGTTGACAAAGCCTTTCTTATCCTTTCGCCAGGCGATTGAGGCGGGCAGATCGCGTTCAAAGGCTTTGCGTAGTGCGTATTTTGTCCAACCGCGCGAAAGTTTTAAGGCAACAGGCATGCGCAGCCCCATGTTAACAATACGGTAGTCAAGAAAAGGCGAACGCACCTCACGGGACCATGCCATCGACATGCGATCCTCGTAGTGACATAGATATGGCACAGAATAACATGAAACGTCTAACCACTGCCTCTCTGACAACGAGGTGATATGACCCAACGGAGCCAAGTCCAGTGCCTCGACTGAAGCCTGACCCAAAATCGAGCGGTTTGAAAATCCGAGATATCGCTTTGCCTCTCTAAGATTAAATTGCGGCAAAAGCGTCCCGTTAGCGATAAACCCCGAGGCAAGCTGTGTCGCCTCGCCAACTTTCCGCGCCTTGAGCAGTCGCTTAATTTCCAATATTGGATATTTACGATAACCACAAAATGCCTCGTCCGCTCCCTGTCCTGTCAAAACTACGGTAATTCCCGAAGAATGGGCGCACTGCATAAGCTTATAAAAAAGAAGATTAGAAAACGACGAAACTGGCCCATCGTTATGTCCGATACAGGTTTTAAGTAATCCGAAAAGACCCTGGCCTTCGTTTGGGTTTAGAGTGAAGCGACGGACATCGGCATCCAAGTGGCGGGCCATTACATCGATATGTTCCGATTCATCCTCTTTAGTACCGGGGTTGACTGCGGAAAACAGCACAGTTCCTTGGCCCTGCACTCCCATCTGCTGAATCGCCAAAGCGGAAATTATTGAACTGTCAATCCCGCCGGACAAGGCCACCCCCACCGGCACGTCAGCATGCAGACGTAAACGAATAGCGTCTTGTACCAGCGCCCTGAGTTCTTCAATGCTTTGCTCTGGTCTTTGCGGCGGTAGAGAATTCTCATAACTTGGCGCCCAGAACCGACGTAGGTTGCGGAGCCCTGCCGCCGGATCAGCGCCGTGTATTTCGGCGATGGATGCGGGCGGAAATGACTGAATATCCTGCAGCCAACTACCTTCGTCGACGTTTTGCAGCGATTGCGATAAAAAACGAGAGGCGGTTACTGCATTGGGCTTCAGACTGACTCCCGGCAATCCAAGCAGGCTGTGCATTTCGGAAGCGATATAGATACCGTTCGCGTCGCGGTGCAGGTAAAGCGGCTTTTTCCCGAGCCGGTCTCGCGATATGTGGAAACGATTGGACTTGATATCGTGGACGACCATTGCCCACATGCCGTTGAAATGCTCAATAGCTTTGTCTATGCCTATCCGTTCGATTAGCTCTAAGATGATCTCCGTATCTGTGCCAGAACGGAGATTAGACAATCCAAATTGCTGCGCCAGTTGTCGGTAGTTATAAACCTCGCCGTTAAATAGAATTCTAAAACGCCCCGAAGCAGAAACCATTGGTTGTGTTCCACTTTTGCTTAAATCTACAATTCCCAGTCTTTGATGGGCCATACCTATATGTACCCCACTCACCTCCTCAAAAAAGAATCCCTCACCGTCGGGGCCGCGATAGAATTGCCTTTGATGAGCCGCTGCAACGAAACCCCTCACCGGTCGTTTCGAAAGAGCAAATATTAATCCACACATTTTGTAATCTCTAGTTTTCGGCTATCGTTTGAAATTCCCAAGATAGAACTGTAAAAATCCGACACTATCAAAATAGAATCGAACCAGTTTACATAGCAGTAATGGATTTGAACAAATCAACCACGCCCGGCTTGACCCAAATCCAATAATAATTCCCATAGAAACAATAATACTATCTATAGCACTCTATTTTCTCGCTTCGATCAGCATAAAAAGACCAAAGCCCGAAAAATACTTTCGTATAAACCATCTTGGCCATATTTTCTTAACTATAGACAACAGTGCACCCTTATGTCTTTGCCCTGCATTTGATGTCAACAAGTCACCATGCCCGAGTATTATTTCAATTTTAACATTTGAGAATTCTTTGAACAATTTATGCGCTTCTGCCACCGAATATGCCTTAGTCCCTGGACTTTCTAGGTACTGAGCGTATATATCTTCGAGACTTCGCCAAGGTCGCCCTGTTAATAATCCATAGCGCACCCAAAGCATCAGGCCTACCATACTCCATTTGTGATAAATCATTATTTTTGCACACCCCTCGTTCTTCAGAACACGGTAAACTTCAGAGACTGCTTTAGAGGTGTTAGGGCTATGATGAAGTACTCCGTAGGAATAAACCAAATCAAAGCTTGATGTGGGAAAATCGAGGTTTTCTGCATCACTCACCTTTAAATTTGAAGTTAATCCAAATAACTCAAGGCGCCGACGTGAGTGCTCAATAGCACGTTCCGTAAGATCGATCCCAAAGAGCTCGCAGTTAGCCTCTGCAAACCGTTGATGATCGGCACCAAGGCCCACACCTATCTCCAATACTCGCTTTCCATTTGTTGACTTAAAATCAGCAAAGTTAGGTATGAACGGCTCCAACCGATATCTTTCCTCAGATTGAGCCATGTAACCGTTTTTATCGGTTTTGTGCAGATAGAGAGCTTCACCACATGAGGCTTCGTTCCAAAAATCACGCACCAACCCCTTGATTGAGGCTGAACCGACCATGTCCATATTTTTATTTTTCATCTAATTCTTTCATTTAGAGGTATGGGTTTGACTGACCTCTTCTAAAAAGGTTGACAGGGACAAATCAAGTACCTGGCTTGCTAAGGCGGCTAGAACTGCTTGGTATACATCCGTTACGAGGTAACGGTAGAACTTAGATTAGCTAAGTGATTATAAACTTATCTTCAAATTTTCAATCTTATGCTGAATACGCGCCGTTGAAAAAAACTCACCTAAAAGTCAGACATTCATCGCAAAACTTCCATTCAAGTTCATTTAAACTGTTAGCTCTCAGCTTTCCTAGTCGAGAAAAACTTACACGTCGTAGTTGACTCAAACCCATCCATCAGCAACAGGATACAAATTTAGTCTATTGTCCACTTTAATTTTTTGCAATATAGCTTGTCTGGTGTATTTCAGAATTTAAATGTGTAAGATTAACCCCCCCCCCCAGATCGCCTCTCTTGACTAATAGCCATGCCTAGTGCCATAAGAATAGCAAAATAGGGTTCAGCATAGAAATTAAATGCGAAAAAAGATTGCAGGACGAATATTGTCAACGCGCATCCGACTATATAGCTGTTTTTGCGAGGACTTTTTAGAAGCACTCGAATATTAAAAATAATATATCCATAAAAAATAAGCATAAATGGCACGCCAAACTTATAAATGAAAGACAGGGGGGAAAAGTGAGAATTAGCATAACCTTCAATTACACCATCGATATGCAAAAAACCGTATGTAAAACCCGGCCCCAATCCGATAAGCCAAGACGAAGGTTTCATTTCATTTAAGATCCCGTATATTTCTTCGGATCTACCGGCTGTCAGCATATACAAATTTGATCTAACTCTGTCCGAGTCAAAGTCAATATGAAATATTTCTGTCGTATTAAAAAATTCTGTCGCTAAAGTCACAGTACCAAAAAACTTCTCATTACCGAATATAGCAAACATAGTTGCCATAGCAGATAAAACCACTAAAAATACCAACATATTTCGAGGGGGTTTTCGAAAAAAAATCGTGAATGCGTAAACTATTGCGACAGACACAAAAAAGGATCGCTTGCCTGAAAGCGCAATAAGGATTACCGTCGCAGCAAAACCTAGATGATTGAACGTACAAATATAGAAGGCCGCGGGTATATTAACTGGAGGGGTAATACCGGCATAGGCGCCTGACTCTGCAGAAAAATATAAAAAAATTAATACCTGTATACCAGAGAGAATCATGAGAGCCCTGGACATCTTCTTGATATTGAAAACACTAACATCTTGCCGGAATAGCGACCGAAGTGTGGATACTTTTAGTATGAAGAGCAGAGGTCCAGATATATCGTTAAAGAATCGACTGATTGAGTACACGGATGAATACTGCACGTTTGGAAATGTTGCGAAACAACACGAAGCCAGCATAGCGAATATTAGTAGCATTTCTATATTGCTTAGCTTAATATGTCGCCAAAAATAAATTAAGAAGATGATGTCAACCGCAATGCGTGTACCAAGTAGCAATGGAACTAGAGAAGTATCGCGCAAGGCACTGTACATGAACGTAAAAAAAATTGAATCCAGTACAACCAATCCGAAAACCATCTTCAAATATTTTTTCATATAGAAATGGCTCACCTAAAAATCGCAGCTTTGATATCATTTACCCCTTTATTCATGAAGTTTTGTTCTAAATATGATCGGCGGAATGTTTTGTATTTTTCAATATGTTCCAATGGAGATTTTAATATATCCAATAATTTCTCCTCAGAACGAGCGAGTAATGGGTACCCAACATAGTATTCATGCTCAATTACTGCGTCTTTGGTGGTCACCATATAATTTATTAAAGGAATACCTCGCATCAATAATTGATAGCCCACATTTGAATTTCTGGTTATGGCAAACAAAGTCTCATTAAATAATTCTAAACGCTGCTCTATGTAGTTTTCGTTTGTCAAGATACAAAGCTCTTTTCCATATTTTAAAAAACTTTCTGCATTTTCACGTGGATGCATGACTACTTTAAGCGATAATTTCATTGTCTCTGCAACTCGCTTTACCGACATGAGCGCTTCATCTGTTGACTCACCAAATGGTTGAGAGTAGTATAGTATGGTTTTTCTAATACGATAAAGATTTACATCAATACTTTCGCGCCTTTTTTTTTCAGACGAATCTATTAATAAATTACCGACGTAGCACACGGCTCTAGCATCGAAAATATTTGACTGCTTAAGAATAGCATCCCGCTGATCTATACTAAAACAAAAAAAGCTATCCGCAAAAATAAAGTTAGGTGCAGGCTCCATTTTGTGTGTTCCGAATGCGAACTGTAAAGTAGGTATATGTAATTTTTCACATACCGCCTTGATCGCGGAAGGGTATTCTGTGATTAACTCGGAGTGTGCAACCCCACTTATTTGAAAGTCTGCTCTTGATGCAATTGTAGAAATGGAGATTGAAAGTAATCGCGAATCAAGTGATGAAGCAATACACTCCTTGATTAAAGTTGTCATATTGATTGACATGCCATCAAGAGTAAATATGTACGATTGCAAATCTTTCCGAACTTGAAAATCAAATGAAAGTAACTCTCTGAGTAGTCGGAAGATTATTCCAATTATTTTTAAAGGTGAGACAAGGTCATAGCAATGAATTATTTGAGATGCTCCCTCTACTCTTGCCCGATGAAGAACCTTGGGATAAACCGCCAGACCATCTTGTATTAAACATATGCTTCTTTGCTCTTTTATTAGATTTGAGAAAAACTCTGCATGTATTACAGATCTGACGACAATCAGAAGCTGACTTTGTTTCTCGAGCGGGGTTCGCAAAATGTTTCGTTGGTGTCGTAGCACATTTCGACCGTGCATCAATCCACGCGCAATAGCCATAACAAAAGTACGATTTATTCGGCGCGCATAATAGCCATAACGACTCAGGAAAGTTTCTGTTTGGCCGTATTCGCCATGATCGACCTCTAAGGCATTCAAGAAATCTTTCAGGAGTAGCGTCAAAAAATCCGTTCGCCTGTAGAGAAATGATCGAATCCACGTGGCGCTTGTTTCACCCTCTGCTTCATTAAGGAACAAATGATTCGCACTAAAAGCACCAGGAAATAGAACCTTTATTTTGAAGCGCGATGCATTTATAATTTTATTTAAGCTGTATGCCCATTTATGTAACTCATGAAGATTATGCTCAAATATTCTAGGTGCATTTGCAGTCAGAATTTTTGCCGTTTTAGGATGTGTTTTTTTCAACGAATCGATATAGCTTGTCAGCTCATTAAGCACCCTTTCTTTATCAGCAAGAAATTTTCGATCTTCGAGCACTTCGTTTGCATTACAAAATCCGGGCTCTGAGAGAACAGAATTTATAACGATGTCTCGACTGTTTGGTCGACACCATTTTTCTCTAATAGCACGTATGTTTTCCGGGTGTATTTCTAAGCTTACGAAAATGTATTGCTCTTGCATCATATTGATTTACTATGTAGTGTTGCGACAACGCGACATGCTGTCCAAATAAAGATCTTAACGAACATCACAGAAAAGGCAACCCAATGGACGTCCAATTTTAGCAAATATACTGTTAACAATTGTAATACAAGAACTATATTCGATGCTAAATGTATATTAAAATAATATTTTCCAGATTTAGTTGCTCGAAAATATACTTCATAGAAATTAGCGCTAATGAAGGCCATTGTCACAGAACTGTACGCAAAAACTTCAAATGAAAGAGTGTAGCGCGAATAATATTTAATAACATTTTCCCAGAATGCGTAAACACCAACCAAGCTCAGTATCGCAACTGAAGCAGCCAGTACTGAAGACCACATGTTCATATTCTTTATGATGTATTTCTTGTTATTCCTATTGATAGTCACGTGTGGAGTCATATATGTTGTCACCATTCCACCGATGGCGGACCCAGCTAAGATCATTTGATTTGATAAGCTGTATGCGCCGGCAGATGCAAGTCCATAGATCGTTAGCACAAACCATTTATCTAAATTAGAGCTGAGATTATTTAGCATCGTTTGCCCGGTAAAATATATCCCCTGTTTTGCAAGTCGCTTGACTAATTTTCGTCGAAGTTTTAAAATCAGGTTATGTTTGTAATTGCTGACTGCCAATCCAATTAGCGTAGATGTTGTTAACACCTCGCAGATCAGTACAAAGTTAATATCAACATAAATTGGATTTATTGATATAGTTGAAGCAATGGTAATTAGCGGAGCTAGTGATTTAATTAGTGTAAATGTTGAGTACTTGATCAGTTTACGGTCAGCTTGCAGGTCTATCAACAATGCCGCCTGAAGTGGTTGAAGAAAAAGATAGGCTGCAACTAAAGCAAGATGCAGCACTTGATACTGCGATTGTGCATAGAAGTAACCATATCCCACAACCAGCACCGTTGTAATGCTAGACATTACGACAGTCACTAGGTAGAGCTGTCCACGAAGTAGCGCTGCAGTTGCGTCTCTACGCTGGACAATTTTCGTTCTGATAAGGTAAGCATCCATCACGCCAAGATTGCAAAAGTAAATCATTAGCGCGGAAACTAACGAAAGGGATATGAACCAACCCATCTGCTCGGGTACGAGTGCTGACGCTATATAGAGTGTCTTGATGAGTGCAACTACTACCGAGGCGCCATATACGATGAAATAAATGCCTACGTCGCTGACTTGAAGTCTTTTTTTAACATTTTTCAGCGCTATGCGATTCAACATCTAAAGAGACGCGACATTAAGTCGTAAAGCAATTGAGGAGTCTTAAAGCAGCATGTCCTGTCGACATGTATGCAGCATCAAATTGGAAAGCCCTTGCCCACGGTGATGTAGGCGTCAGGCTTATCCATGTGTAAAGTGGAGCGGGCTTCGAATCCCAAGAAATCTGAATTGACAAGGTGAGGCGTAGCCCCATGAGAGAAGTCGCTACCAGGCTGGCGGCTCCATTCACTAGGATCAGTTTCGTGCCCGATCTTGGGGTTACGGTGCTGATTTAGAATGAATTCTAGTCCGCCGGCATCCACACCCAGCCATTCGCAGAATTTGTCCAAGTGGATCAGCGGCTGGGACTCGTGATAGCGTACTAGCGAGAGCGCCTGTTCACGGCTTAGGCGGCCATGCCTAATCTCACGACAGGCATGGTCAGTGACCTTTGAATAGCCGTGCTTGAGGTACTTTATGTAATCGTGCAGATCCATGAAGTTATAGCAGTCCACATGGTCATAGGTGTCAAAAGTGCGCCCGAAACTGGTGCCTTTGTAGTCGTACAACCTAGTCATCTGTTCATGCTGCGCCTTAGGATCCCAGCGCACATAGTTGCCGAGGTAGATGCCGCGAACACCCACATGGGCCAGGTCGGCATCATCGGGATAGCGGTATTGCCAAATGTCTTGCTCGCTAAGTGTGTCGAAGATGCTCAGCAGGTCATCAGCCTCTTTACCCATGAGGTCGTGGTCCTGACGGTAACGTCGAGTCATCTCGACTTCATGCTCGTGCGAAAACATACCCACCTGCTCCAGCCCCTGATGTGCACCCCAGATGATCAGTGGAATCTTGTAACGCACTGCAGTCTGAACCGGAAAAACAGTCTGGCCCGCCAAGCATGGCCAATACATGCTGCCCAGCTCACGCAGAGTGGTGCGAGTGATATTGCGCACGGCTACAGGGTTCACGTTCTGAACCAAGATGTCGCAATTGAATTTGATGCGCAGGTTGGCTAGATTACGGATGCCCAGCGGGGTGTTAAAGTACTTGTTGTACGTCACTAGCAGCGGATTGAGCCGCAGCCGATTCTTAACAGTGTGAACGATAAAGTGACTATCGTTGCCGCCCGTAACCGGCACGATGCAGTCGTAGGTACGCCCTGACTCGACTTTATAAGCGGCTACTAGTTCTTTCAGCTTTCCCCAGCGACTTTCCCAGTCCAGGGTGTCTTTCTCTTCGTGGATGCGGCAGCCGCTACAAATACCCTTCTCATCCAGCACTAGACCAAGCGGATGGAAAATAGAGTAAAGGCAGCGGACGCATTGCATTCTTTTCTCCATGCGTATTACCTTGTAGTTTCGTAATGAGGAACACGTACTGGACTGTTGCCGAGTTGATTCTTAAGCGACTGTATAGCGTGCTCCCGATAACTCAGGAAGTTGCCGACACCTGTCGCCACAACCAGGGGGTGCATTAGCATGCGCTGAATCTGGGCAGCCTCAGAGATTCCACCAAAGCATAGCAAGGGCTTGTCTACGTGGTGTGCGATGTCTAACAGGCGCTCATCAAAACTAGCCGGCGCCCCTTCGTTCTGCCAGTCCGAGACCATAAGCTCCGAGATCCACATTAGGGGGAGCTTACTAAGCCACTGGTCCAGCGTGCGCTCGCTACGATTTCGGTAATCTAGGGCAACCATGCCATGGGCAGTTATACGGGCGGGCAAATGGGCAATGACTGCTTGGCAGCCCAGGTCTCGGGCGATGGCCTCCACTGCTTGAGGCGAGTCAAGCAACATGGCGTCCACCATGATGCGGTCAGCGCCATAGCTGACGACTTTCACTGCGTCCTCGCGACAGCTGATTCCTCCTGCGTAGATCAGGGGTGTGGCAATGCCCAGCTTAGCGATTCGGCCAAGCAGGTCGAGGTCAGGGCCCAGTCCATCTGTCGAACGGTCAATACATTGCACAAGGATCTCGTCAGCGCCCCAGCGGTCGAGGTTCTGGACGAGTACTTCAGGCTTTCCCAAGGGCAAATGACGATAGTATCTGAAGGACTGTACGGCCCAACCGTTCTTGACAGTCACCACACCAATAAGCCGCTTCTTAAGCATTGCTAAGCCCCTCCACCAGACGGGACAACAACTGCTTTCCTTCGGCCTGACTTTTTTCGGGGTGGAATTGCAGTCCCACCACATTACCACGACGAACTGCTACAGTGAAATTCGATTCCCCCGCACGAGAGATTGCACTTTGGTAAGCGACTGGTGCATCAAAAAAAAGGGAGTGATTGAAATAGAAGGCTTGACTATCGCTAGGTCCCATGAGAGCGTCAGGCTGGACAATCTCGAGCGAGTTCCAACCGATGTGCCAGCCAATTCTCGGCAGTGGGCGTACTGAGCCAGGGATCAGCCCTAGGCCTGCCGTGACTCCGTGTTCAAACGACTCGTCAGCCAAAAGCTGCATGCCTAGACAAAGTCCGATAATGGCCATACCGCCACGCGCCCGCACGCGCAAAAACTCAACTAGGCCAAGGGCATTCAGTGCAGACATTGCGGCCGGAAAAGCACCCACACCAGGAAGAACGAGCACATCACAATTCGTCAGTACATTTGGGTCCCGACTTAACCTACAGCGATAGTTTAACGACTGAAAGGTTCGTAAGACAGAAGCGTGATTGCCGACCCCATAATCCACGATCCCAATCGTCCTGGAAATCATAACCCCTCTCCAATGATAAATTTACGTTCAATGCTACCGTCAGCATGCAAAGTAAATAGATCTTTATTTAGAGACTTATGCACCTGCTCCCAAAAAACCGCAACACTTATGCCAAGATAGTCGCAGTAATTATTGATGTATTCGATTCCGCAGCAGTGATCGTATTTGCTTACCAATTCAATCCCCTCACTTCGACTAATTCGGCCTAGGCGAATTTCCTCGTTGACATAGTCTGTTGTTCGGCCAAAGCCAAACTTATAGTATTTGATCATCTGGTTTATTGGCGTGAAATCTTCGTCCAGAGCAGTTACGCCATACAAATCACCATTTACGGAAACGTCATCGCTGCGTATTTGAAGTCCATGGGCACAGGAGTACATTGCATTATTTACAAGAGACCAGTCGCCTAGAAACCACCCAAGGTAAATAATGTTGAGATTCGCATCAAGAAACTCTTCTACTTCTGGATAGGTATACGCAATCAAATCCTTCTCAGGGTAACCCCGTCTGCGCATCCATTGCTTGCCACTCAACAAGGTATTCATATACCTTAAGTTGTTACCATCATAGCCGTTACGTCCTAGAGCACTCATATCTCCAAGTTGAAGTGCCGGGTTTTCCCCCCAAAGAATTAAATCGATACCATAATGCAGTGCAAGCTGAGGCACGCATGAAAACAATGCAAGCTCAGTTGAGCGAAAGGAGTTAGTAAACTCTTCAAAACCATCACGTTTGAGGTTGCGCCAAGTTTGGGGGGCTGGCGCTGAAACCACTACATCGAAACCCAATTCGATCAGGTTAGATAGATTGTCAACACCTCGTTGAGTAACCTGCTCAGGTGGATAGCTGAGACAAACCAGTAACGGATTAACTTTCAGAAAATCGCGCACCCATAATGCCTGTCGACAACTGTCCTTTCCACCACTAATTCCTATTATGCAGTCGTGGTACTGATTCGGCTTACGTTTTCTTTGAGCAAAAATATCCTTTAAGATATCAACTCGTTCTTGCCAGTCAACTTCCTTTAACGCTGCAAAATATGTACATGCAGGACATACTCCATCGTCGCTAAAGTATGTATTCGGTCTAGTGTCTGGCTGAAGGCAAATTTTGCAGTATTTCATAATCAATCAGGATATGCATTTTTTTGTGCAATTACTCTCATCTATATACATAACTTATGATCTACAAGAAATCACTAAAAATTCACTGCAATCATATTGATTTTTTCAAGCAACTGCGTTCCCCAGAGCGAGGCTTCTGTGAAGTTAATTTCTTTTACCCAAACAGCAAACCGGACTAGCTCAAAATCAGTCACTCTATTGTCTCCGTAATAGAGCCCAACTTAAAGGTGTACCGCGTTCTACATCCACTTTCAACGTCATACCCAAAACATCTTTGAGATACTCAGGTGCCAGGCCATAGCCTGGTCGAATAGCACGGACGTTATGCATTGTGAGTTGGTCCCCTGCCTTAAGATCATGTGTTATGTAGAGCGAGCGTCGGAACTGCAACGATTTTTGCTCTGCTTGTGTGGCACCATACCGCACTGAACCAATAGCCTGCCAGGCTCGCTCTGTTTCAATAACAAGCTGATGCAATTCATCGGGCTCCAACGAGAACGTGCTGTCCACGCCGCCATCGGCGCGGGCGAGAGTGAAATGCTTCTCGATCACTGTGGCCCCCAGCACCACGCTTGCAACACTGACTCCTGTTCCCATCGTGTGGTCAGACAGGCCAACCTGGCAATCAAACAGCTCACGCATGTGCGGGATGGTCGCGATATTCGAGTTCGCGGGCGATGCAGGATAGGTGCTAGTGCATTTCAACAGCACTAAGTGCTCACAGCCAGCTTCTCGGGCCGCTGTCACCGAGCGGTGAAGTTCGGCCACTGTGGCCATCCCGGTGGAAATAATCATCGGCTTACCAGTGCAGGCGACTTTCTGGATAAGGGGTAGGTCGGTGTTCTCGAACGAGGCAATCTTGTAACAATCGACGTCGAGGGACTCAAGAAAATCGACTGCCGTGGCATCAAACGGCGTGCTGAAGGGAATCATGCCCAGAGCACGTGCCCGCTCGAAGATTGGGGCGTGCCAGTCCCAAGGCGTATGTGCCTCTTCGTATAACTTGTACAACTGCGCGCCGGCCCACAGGCTGCCCGGATCATCAATCACGAAGCCTGGCTTCAGACAATCCAGTGTCATAGTGTCAGCCGTGTAGGTTTGGAGCTTAAGCGCATGTGCGCCAGACTTGGCGGCAACCTCCACGAGCTCGAGTGCCCGGTCGAGGGAGTGGTTGTGGTTACCCGACATCTCTGCAATAATGAAAGGCGTCGCATTGGGACCGACCTGTCGATGGCCAATGTTGAAGTTCACGTTGGCTCGCATTTATGCAAACTCCTTTTCAAGGCGGCTGATCCGATGGGAATAGCCGAGGTGTTGGAAAAGTTGGAAAGAGCGCGAGTTGTCCGCGTTAACCCACGCATCGATGCGGCTCACATTAGGATGATCAAGGCGCAGCTTTGTTTCGGCTGCTTTCAGCAGGGCTCGCCCCAGACCTGCGCCCATCGTGCCGGGCGCCAAGAAGATCGACACCTCGGCGCGGTGACCGTCGATGTCAAAGCGAACCACACCAGCTTGACGGTCGCCCTCCAGGCCCACGAGCAGCAGGCGCTGCGGATCGGTCAGCACCCGATCTAGCCATACGCAATGATCTTCGAAGGTAAATGGGGCGCTGTTGCGGGAGGCGCCCATCACCTCTGGCGAGATGCGCCACTCATAAATCATGCGGGCGTCGGCTGCTGTTGCAGGCCTAACCTGTGCCGTTCTGGGCATGAGCAGGTCGGCCACACGTCCCGCGCCACGCGCGTCGGTCATTTGCAAGGCTTGTCGCGACATGTGCTGGACTATGCCCGGTGCGCCAGACAATGCTTTCAGGACCGTGGCAAGCTCAGTGCAAGAAGGCACATGGTCGATGCCCCAGAGAAAGCCTGCACTGGCCCCCTCTAGGATGACTTCGCGCTGGTTGTCTGCCAGGCAGATGGCGACGGTGGGCAGGCCACAGGCGCAACGCTCCCAGGTGCTGGAGCCGCCGGCGCCAATCGCCAGGTCCGCCGCCAGGAGATAGGGAGTTATGTCGCTCACCTGCACATGCAGATCAACGTTGTCCCGGTGTGCACACCAAACTTGCAGCCCTGGCAGGTTCGGATGTGAGGCTCCAGTGATCACTGTGACCTGCACACTGGGGGACAAGCCCTGGTCGATGGCCTTCAGGGCCAAAGCTGTGATGTTGTCAGCGTCCACGCCGCCCAGGAACACCAGGACGTGGCGTATGTCCCCGTCACGGACCTGTGCTTGGAGCCGGGCGCGCGCGAACTCGCTGCGCAACAAGGCAAACGACGGGCCCAGAAGACGCTTCACATTCTCGTCGCATCCCGCCTGGTAACGGGCCTGAGCATCGGCATAATGGTTCTGATCGAGCAGCCAGCGGGACGCGTGCGGCCGGTCCAGGTCGTCCAGTGCCAGCACAGGGGCGTAGGCCGTAACTGCGGCTTCCCATGCCTGGCCCAGCTGGTAGTGGTCGACCACACAAGCCGTCACGACTTGCTCGCCGTACAGCGTTGCCTGGGCATCTTCGAGCTCGTCGCCGCGCACGGATTCGGGCAGACGGCGGACACAATGTCCCTGCGACAAGAGTAGGCTCTCGAGATGGGCTGGTAGGTCCAACGAGACGAAACACACCTCCGCGCCACGCGCACGCAGCTCGCTTGCAAGACTTATGCAGCGCATCACATGCCCGGTCCCGATGGTCTGGCTGGCGTCAACTCTGAATAGGTACCTCACACCAGTCCCTTGGCGAATAGTGCCGAATAGACCAACTCCGCCCGCTCCCAGTCGGCCGGCGTATCGATGTCGACCACACGCCACTCCGGGATTACCAAGGTGGTACCGTTTAAGTGAATGTTCAGGCCATCCAGCCAGGCCCCCTTGCGTCCCCAATAAAACTGGCCAACGTCGAAATAGCCTGGCTCGAGGTCTTGTGTGCGAGTAGCTGCGTGCTCAGGCTGGAACGGACGCACGGAGCCGTCCGCCAGCCGACGCAGGGCGCGCTGGATAGGTGAGGGGAACTCCGTGACCGGAAACACATAGCGGGCGCCGGTGGTCAAGAGCTGATCATGCGCGATGCGCAGATCATTAGTCGAGATGAAGGGCACGCCGGGATAGATGCAGCAGACGTCCTCCACGTCCCATCCTAGTTCGTCACAGGCCCGGATAGCATGGGCGATCACCGGCACGGTCGGCGTGTGGTCATCGGCCAGTTCTGGCGGACGGATGAATGGCAGCTCGGCCTCATGTGCCTTGGCCACTTGGGCGATCTCTGCATCATCGGTCGAGACAATCACGCGGTCGAAGGCCTTTGAGGCTAGTGCGGCTTCAATGGCATAACTGATCATGGGTTTGCCGTGGAAGGACTTGATATTCTTTCTGGGGATCCGCTTGCTGCCGCCGCGGGCTGGAATAATGGCCAACTTCATTTTTTAACAGCCTCGCGCAGGCTGTGTGCTACAAACTCCAAGTCCCCATCTGTCAAGCCCACGTGCATGGGAATGCTGATAGCCTCTCGATAGTACTTTTCAGCTTGAGGAAAATCACCTTGTTTGAAACCCATTTTTTGGTAAAAGGGCTGGGTGTGCACAGGAATGTAGTGCACGTTGACCATGATATCTTGAGCCCGCAGGGCCTCAAACACTTGGAGGTGGGTGGTATCGATTTTGTCCAACTGCAGGCGGATCACATAAAGATGGTAGGCACTGTAACTGTCGGGATGCTGCCACGGCAAGGTGAACGGCAGATCGGCGAGCAGCTCACTGTAGCGCTGGGCAATCTTATGGCGGCGTTTGACGTAGTCGCTTAGGCGCGTCATCTGGCTCACGCCCAATGCGGCTTGCACATCAGTCATGCGGTAATTGAAGCCAAGCAACACTTGCTGGTAAAACCAGGGTCCGTGCATCGGTTCGGTCATCAAGGCAGGATCGCGGGTGATGCCATGGCTACGCAGCAGGCCTAGGCGGTGGGCCAGTGCAGGACTGTTGGTTAGTGCCATCCCGCCTTCTGCGGTGGTAATGATCTTGACGGGGTGAAAGCTAAATACAGTAATGTCACTGTAAGTGCAATTACCAATAGGCTCGCCTTTATATTGACCGCCAATAGCATGCGATGCATCTTCGATTATTTTGAAACCGTATTTTTGACCCAGCGCGTGGATGGAAGCCATATCACAGGGCTGCCCAGTCAGGTGGACAGGTACAACGATCTTTGGAAGCTCGCCAACTTTTTCTGCAGCAATGAGTTTTTCTTCAAGCTTGACTGGGCAGAGGTTGTAGGTACGCGGGTCTGAGTCAACAAAATCGATCCGTGCGCCGCAATAAAGTGCGCAATTTGCCGACGCAACAAAAGTGTTTGGCGTAGTCCAAAGCCAATCGCCGGGGCCCAGCTCGAGCGCTAGGCAGGCGATGTGAAGAGCTGCGGTGGCATTGCTGACTGCCACGGCGTGTTGTGCGCCTGTGTAAGTGGCAATGCTTTTCTCAAATTTTGCAATCTGTGGGCCTTGCGTCAAAAAATCTGATTGCAGGCACTCAATTACCGCATCAATGTCAGATTGCGTAATGTCTTGGCGACCGTAAGCGATCATCTTTTAGATGCTCCCGATTTTTTCGCGATGGTCATCAATCCAGGCTTGCAGCTCTGCGTTGCTCATCCATTCGGTATTGTTGTCACTTGAATAGATAAAACCTTCAGGAACCTTTTTACCATCCTTAATCCGTTCAGGGCTTACGCCCCAGTCGTTGATAGTAGGCAGAATTTTGAAATGCTCCGGATACTCAAACGTGTAGTAGGAGTCTTCTGCACCTATCATTTGTTCGTGTAGTTTTTCACCGGGTCGAATTCCGACTACTTCTTGCTTGCATTCCGGTGCAACCACACGAGCAAGATCAGTAACCTTCATGGATGGGATTTTTTTGACATAGATTTCGCCGCCCACCATGTCTTCAAAAGCATGCCAAACGAGTTCAACGCCCTGCTCCAAAGAAATCATGAATCGGGTCATGCGCTCATCAGTAATAGGTAGCACACCTTTGTCTCTGATGGACAAGAAAAACGGGATGACCGAGCCGCGAGACCCCATTACATTGCCATAGCGCACAACAGAGAATCTGGTGCCATGCTCACCCGAGTAAGCATTACCCGCCACAAACAATTTGTCTGAAGTGAGTTTGGTTGCACCATACAAATTAATGGGGCTGCTAGCTTTATCTGTAGACAAAGCGACCACACCTTTCACGCCTTTGTCAATGCAAGCGTCTATTAAATTCATGGCGCCGTTGACATTAGTCTTAATGCACTCAAAAGGATTGTATTCAGCTGTAGGAACGATCTTGGTAGCTGCAGCATGCACCGCATAGTCCACACCGTCAAGGGCACGGTAAAGGCGATCCTTGTCCCGCACATCACCAATAAAAAAACGCACGCGGTCATCGCCCTGGTATTTTTTGGCCATATCCCATTGCTTCATCTCGTCGCGCGAAAAGATAATAATTTTCTTTGGGTTGTATTTCGCAAGGGTCATGGGAACAAAGGTGTTGCCAAATGAGCCAGTGCCGCCAGTGACGAGGATGGTGGAATTTTTTAGCATTCTTAATCTTTCTTCGGCCAAATGCCTTTGAAGTCCAGAAATATATCTGCAGAGGGTTTTATTTCTTTAAATGGTTTATGGTCAACCAAAAGAACCTGTATATTTGCCGAAGAAGCCTCCTCTAGATTTACTAGCCTTACACCTTTTAATGAGTCAGGCAAACAATCCACATTCGGCTCAACCACAATTACCACACCAGGATGTTTTTCATTGATTGAATTAACAATGTGTACTGCCGGGCTTTCTCTTAAGTCATCAATGTCTGGCTTGAATGCCAAACCATAACAAGCGATAGTTATCTCTCTTGCAGTTTTGTTTGGGTTTTTCTGCAGGACCTCAGCAACTGCCAACTTAACTTTCTCGAGAACCCATTCAGGTTTTCCATCGTTCACCTCACGAGCGGCCCTGATAAGTTTCGCTTCGTTGGGCGCAGCACTGACAATAAACCAAGGGTCTACCGCAATACAGTGACCGCCCACACCGGGGCCAGGTTGCAGAATGTTGACCCGAGGGTGGCGATTAGCCAACCCAATGAGTTCCCAAACGTTAATATCCAATTTGTCACAAATAATGGACAGCTCGTTGGCAAAGGCGATGTTTACATCCCGGAAGCTGTTTTCCGTGAGCTTGCACATTTCGGCAGTGCGTGCATTGGTTAAAACGCACTCCCCTTGTACAAATATTTTGTACAGTCTCGCCGCCTCCTCAGAGCACTTGGGCGTCATACCGCCAATCACTCTGTCGTTCAGCACTAATTCGCGGAGCACTTGACCAGGCAACACGCGCTCTGGGCAGTGCGCCACACGAATGTCGCTAGCTTCGCCATGCGTTTGTGGAAAAGTTAAGTCAGGCCGTGCTTTGGCCAGCCATGAGGCCATTTGCTCTGTTGCGCCCACCGGCGATGTGGACTCCAAGATCACAAGATCGCCCTTTTTGAGCGCTGGTGCAATTGATTTGGAAGCAACCTCTATGTAGTCCGTGTCCGGATGGTGCGGTCCAGTTGGGCCATCTTTAAAAGGTGTAGGCACTGCAATTAGAAAAGCCTCGGCAGGTTCTGGCGTCGTTGTGGCACGCAGGTAGCCATTTTTCACAGCTTCATGGACGACCTTATCCAAGCCTGGTTCAACAATATGAATTGCTCCGCGGTTAATGATGTCAACCGCGTGCCGGTTCACATCCACGCCAATGACTTTAATTTTGCGGCTGGCAAACACTGCGGCAGTTGGTAAGCCGATATAGCCCAAACCGATGATAGAGATGGTTTTAAAGGATTGACTCATTGTTATTCTGTGATGAGCGATTCGAATGTTCTGCAGATATGCCGGCATGCTTGCCCGTTCCCATAAGGGTTGTGCGCATAGGCCATTTGTTGGTAAGCGTCTTTGTTCTTAAGTAGGTTCCGTGTTTCGCTAAAGATCTTGCTGCGGTCTGTGCCAACCAGCTTAACTGTGCCCGCAGCTACAGCTTCTGGCCGCTCGGTTGTTTCACGCATGACCAATACAGGCTTGCCCAGCGAAGGTGCCTCTTCCTGAATGCCGCCAGAGTCGGTGAGGATGATGTGGCTGCGCTTCATTAAGTAGACAAAGGGCAAATAATCTAAAGGCTCAATCAGGTGAACGTTACTAACCTCACCCAGAATGCGCCGCACTGGCTCTTGCACATTAGGGTTAAGGTGGACAGGGTAAACGACTTGTACATCTGGCTGGGCAGCAATGTCGCTTAAGGCTTGGCACATGGACTCAAAGCCTAAGCCAAAATTTTCGCGACGGTGACCGGTCACCAACACCAGTCGCTTGGAGCTGTCCAGATATGGGAACTGCGCTGCCAACCCGCTCTTGAGCGCAACGTCTTCATCTACACGATGGCTGACACTAAGCAAGGCATCAATCACGGTATTGCCGGTAACGTGAACGGCAGCGGGATTTACGCCTTCCCGCAGCAAGTTAGTTTGCGCTTGTGCGGTTGGTGCAAAATGCAAACCAGCCAGGCGCCCCGTCAGCTGGCGATTCGCCTCTTCTGGCCAGGGGGAATAGAGGTTGTGGGTCCGTAGCCCTGCCTCTATATGCGCTACGCCAACTTGCTGGTAGTACGCTGCCAGACTGGTTGCCAGGGTAGTACTGGTGTCGCCATGGACCAGCACCCAGTCTGGCTCGTAGTGAGCAAACACACCTTCCATGCCTTGAAGAATGTTGCAGGTGAGTTGCGTAAGCGTCTGCCCGGGACGCATGAGGTTCAAGTCAAAGTCTGGCGTGATGTCGAAAAGTTGCAAGACTTGGTCCAGCATTTGACGGTGCTGCGCCGTCACACAAACCTTGACTTCAAGCTTTTCTGATTTTTCTAGCTCTTTAACCAATGGCGCCATCTTGATGGCTTCTGGCCGAGTTCCAAAGACTACTAGTAACTTTAATCTCATTATTTATCAAAAATTTTCAAGGCGACTAAACCCCCATATCGAGACTCGAGCACCTCAAACTTTTGAGTCCCTCGCTTGGCTTGGAAAACGCAAAGGCTGCATTGGCGCGTCTTTTGTCAAAGCCTCAATCTCGGCTTTGATCGTCTCGTACTCCTGCATTTTTCTCTGCAAAAAACTCGCAGTGAGCCTCGCCTTCTCAGCTACCCCAGCGGGGGTGAGCAAATAGACATAACCCAACTTGTTCTTGTTTAGCTTAAAGTTACTGACTTTCAAAAAGCCCTTTTGCATCAGCGCTTTAAGACAGTAGTTCAGCCGCCCCACACTCACCCCCAAGGCAACAGCAAGCTGTCGCTGAGTTAGCTCAGGATTAGCCTCAAGTAGTCGCATGACCCTGAAGTAGGTGTCTTCTTGCAGATTTGATTGCCGACTTGTCACTTATATATCTTTGGGCACGCTACCGCCACATTGAGATCATCTAAATGACTCAAATGGCCACGCTCAAACACTGTTCAAACTTGAACAAGTATAGGGGGATTAGGCTTTAAAGAATCAAATTGATAGGAAATATTGTTGTAAAAATGGATTAGAGCCGCTTGAAGCGCCAAGCTTCTTTGAGTTTGGCCATTTGGGCGCCCCCCTCCGAGGACGAAGCAGCATTTCTAACGGCCCTTCTTACAAATGCTACCAACACACCCAAGAGCAAACCAGCAAAACCTGCCACCAGCACAATGATGGCGCGCTTTGGTTTTGACTTGCGCTCTGGCGCTACAGCCACATCGACCTGCTGAATCAGCGGGCCCTCTTTGGCTTCGTCAACACGGGCTGACTCGTACTGCGCCACAAGCACGCCCATCATGGCTTCGCGGGCTTTGATGTCCCTAAATGCTTTGACAGCCAGCTGCTGAATAGGGGATGTTTTATCATCCACACCCGAACCTTGCTCTATTTTGCCAAGCTGCGAACGTAGTGCACCTAGCTCGCTGCCGATCCGCTGAACATCGGGGTTTTGCGGGGTGGCAAAGCGGCTCATGGCTTGCATTTGTACTTCCTTAGCGGCAATTTGGCCGCGCAATTCTGCGCTGGCGCGCACACCGCTTTCAGCAATGACGGCTGTGACCTGCATGCCAGACTTTTCTCTGGCAGAACGGAAGTTGGCCTCCGCCTCAGCCAACTCAGCTTGCGTTTTGCTGATGGCCTGCTCGAAAAACACGCGGCGTTGCTGCGCATCAGTGACCGCCAAGCGGCCGATGAGATTGCGAAGCTCTTCTACATGGATGTTTGCCAGCTTGGCTGCAAACTCGGGGTCTTTGTCGTCAGCCTCAATGGTGATCAGGCCAGCTTTTTTATCTGCAGCTATTTTGACAGCGCCCTTGAGTGCGTTACGGGTGTCGACCAAGGTTTTTGCGTTGTAACGCTCTTGCAAATCTAATTTTTTGATGACTTCGTTTTGCAAAGTTTCGCCTTGCATGAAGGCAATGTACATTTCGTCCGGACTTTTGATACCCGCAGCCGCACCCGCCAACCCAGCCAAGCCGCCCAAGCTCGCCAGCGCTGAAGCCGCACCGCTTTGCTGCTGCTGGGGCGGCATCATGACGGTTTTGGCGGTGAAGATGGGCGTCATCAGCAAGCTCACCACAATGGCAAGCGTGGTGGTGATGGCGGGTATGGCAAAGAGGGTTTTCTTTTCTTCACCAAGGGCAATGGCAAGATCAATCAGGCTGATCTCGTCTGCATCTTGCTCTGCAATTGAAGCTTGGGAGGTGGGTGTGTTGTCAGACATCATGCCACCTTAATTGCGCAAGGTTTTGAGGGCGGCAGCACCCAAGCCGAGTTGGTAAAAGATTTGGGTGATGTCTTTGGTGTTACGCATGACCATGCTCCAGGTGGCTTCGCGGTCTAGCTTTTCAGGCAACACAATGGTGTCGCCAGGCATAACCTTGGCAGAGCGAATAGAGCCACCAAACCAAGAGTCGCTGGCTGTGAGGGCCGAACCGTCAGCACGGATCAAGATAACCGCATTTCGGTCGCCGCCCGAGCTGACGCCTGATTGCTTGAGGTAGTCGTCGACCGACAGGCCGGCTTTGTAAATGAGGGCCGACTCAGTGTTGACCGAGCCAAACACATAAACAAAATCTGGCCGTGAGGACACCACAAAGCGGTCGCCATTTTGCACACGCAATTCTGGAATTTTGTTGATGAAGTTGTAAAGCTCTGGCTCTAAGCCCAAAGCAATGCGACCTTCAGGTTTGATGCTGCGCACACGCTCCAAGGCTTGACGCTGAGCTTGCTGAGCAGCCAAAAATCGCGCTTGGGCCAAGTTGGCATCGGCACTGGCACCAGTGCTTTGGCCAATTTGCGCAAGGTTTGCGCTGGTTTCGGCCTCTAACCTGCGCACCAGTTTTTCTAGGTTTTCTTGCTGGCTTTTGCGCACATCTTCACGGAAAAAGGCCGAACCAAACAAGTAAGCGTCATGCGTCAAGCCGCCCGCACGCTGCAATACCGAGGCAAGTGTTTCACCGGGCTTGGCTTGGTATATGCCCGGCTGCATGACTTCGCCCTCAATGCGCACCATGACACGGCGCTTTGAAATGGGCACACGCACATCGTTCGCAGAAAACACTGTGACCACGTCGCCAGGTTGTAAAACTTGGTTGTCAGGGTCATTGGGGTTGCCAAGCACACGACCGAGGTTGAAGGGCAACAAGCTGACACTCAGGTCTTTGCGCTGGATGCGCTCAATCACGGCATAGTCCCAATTGATTTCGTCGTACAAATTACCGACAGAGTCAGCCAGCGAGGGAGCGCCTTTTTTGTCGGTGGGGGTGATGAGGGGTTGCTGGTCAAACAAGCGTTTTTGCCTTGCTTCGCGCAACGCAGCAGCGTTGTTGACGTTGTTGACGTTGTTGACGTTGTTGACGTTGTTGACGTTGTTGGCGTTGTTGGCATTGTTGGCATTACCCAGGGCACGCTCTCTGATTTGGCGCTCTACTTGCGCATCAAGCACGGGGTCGTTGAGCAAGTCGTCCGGAATAATTTCGCGACTGCGCTGGGCACGTTCGCGTTGGTTAACATCAAACAACACTTCGTTTTGACGGCGAATGGAGTCGCGGCTGATGAGGGTCTCGCGGTTGGGAATGAGGTCGCTCACTCGCATGCCTTCGCGCCAGCCCAAACGCACGGGCTGGGCCACGTTGCCACGCAAGGTCACGGTGTTGCCAAGCTCGGGACTGATCTCGAGCACGGTGAGCATGTCACCATTTTTAAGAGCGGTTTTGAGCCCCTTGGCATCTAGCGCAAAGTCTTGCACGCTGCGTGGTTGGTTTTGGCTGGGGCTCAAACGCTCCAAGCTGGCACGGCGTGGGTCTGCCGTCACGGGCAGACCGCCTGCCACGGCAAAGAGTTGGTCAAGCGTTTCACCATCGCTTTTTAGCTCAAACACCGCAGGCGTGTTGACTTTGCCCACCAATGCAACATAGCCTGCAGCGGGGGGAATAAAGATCACGTCACCATCTATCAGCTTGGCGTCTTTGGCGTTGGTGCCTTGAGATAAAAACTCGTAAAGATCAAACTCTGTGACCACTTGGCCCGCACGCTTGAGTTGCACCTTGCGCATTGAACCATTGGCATTGGGGCCACCTGAGGCGAACAAGCCACTTGCCAAGGTGGACACATTGCTGAGCATATAACTGCCTGGGCGTCGGGCTTGACCCACCACATAGACAGTGATGGTGCGCAACTGGCCCAATGTGACGCTGAGCTGAAAGTCTTTGTAGTACTTACCAATGGCGTTGCGCAAAACACCTTCTGCTTGGCCTGCTTTGACACCCGCCAACGGCACGGTGCCAACGCGCGGGATAGACACCAAGCCGTTGCGATCTATGACAGCACGCACATCGATGTCCACCGAGCCCCAACCGCGAATAACCAACTGGTCACCCGCACCCAAGGGGTAGTCTGGGCTGACAGGCGCGCTGTCAACAGGCGCAAACGTATTGGCCCCTGCTGAAGCAGATGGGTTTTGTGCGACTTGTGTGTTTTGTAATTGCTGCTGTTGGCGCTGGTTTTGACTTTGTTGGAGATTGTCAAAAAAGCTTTGACCGTAAAGCGGCAACTGAAAGCCCGAGGTTTCGAGCACAAACTTTTGGAAGGCGTTGGGCTTGAGGGGCTCGACCATTTGGGGCTGAGCACTGTTGCCCCCAACATTAATCGGGGCTTGTGGGTCAGCGGCACGAATGGCAGGCACACCTCCAAGCGACACCGCCCCCAAACTCGCGCCACCACCGCCACCCAAGCCAGTTGCGGCACCCATACCTGCTGGAAGCTGAGGCAATTGCTGTGCAAATGCTGTAGCGCTCAACAAACTGGTCAGCGTTGCGAACAACACAAAAAAACGGCAAGCACGGTTGGGGTGATTCATCAGCAACGCATTCCTTAAAACGGCAACTCACCTAGGCGATAGTGGGCTGCGTTTTTATTAAATTGAGCCGATTATTCTAACGTGCTGAGGGGCGCCGAAAGGCAAAGATCAACTACGCCTGCACCGCACCGAAGCGACGCTCGCGCTGGGCGTACCAATCGAGTGCCAATTGAAATTGCGCCACATCGAAGTCGGGCCATAGCACAGGGGTGAAATACAGCTCAGCGTAGGCGAGTTGCCACAGCATAAAGTTGCTGATGCGTGACTCGCCACCGGTGCGGATGAGCAAATCGGGCGGTGGCTGGTCAGCCATGCAGACATGCGCGCTTAAATTTTCTGCGGTGAGCGCTTCCAAGGATTGGTCAGGGTTAGCCGCTTGCCAAGCTTGCACAGCTTGCACAATGTCCCACTGGCCACCGTAGTTCGCCGCCACGTTGAGGGTGATGCCGCTGTTGTGCGCGGTGTCTAGTTCGGCGGCTTTGATTTTGTCTTGCAAGGCAAGGGGGAAAGCGGCTGTGTCGCCCACCACTTTGAGCCTCACACCTTCGGTTTTCATGTCTTTCATTTCTTTTTCAAGATACTGAATGAACAAGCCCATGAGGGTGGACACTTCGTCAGCTGGGCGCTTCCAGTTTTCAGTGCTGAAAGCAAACAAAGTGAGGTGCTTGATGTGCTGGTCTACACAAGCGGTGACCAAGCTTCGCACAATCGAGGCACCTTTGGCATGACCAACGGTGCGTGGCATGTGCCGCTGTTTGGCCCAACGACCATTGCCATCCATGATGATGGCAACGTGTTGGGGCGTTGTGGCGGGCGTTTGAGTTGACACGGCTGATAGGGGGTGAATAGGCTTTAGGTGTTGACCGACATGAGAGCCCCGAGCGCCATTTTGAGTTTTTGGGGCTGGCCCAGCAGATCGACCAACACCATGGCGCGCATTTCGCCGTCGTGGGCTTGGTAGGTGGCCTCCAGGCCTTTGAGGGGGCCGTCCACAATCAGCACATGGTCGCCAGGGGCGAACAAGCGTTGGACTTCGGCAGGGGGGGCCTCACGCAACAAATGAATGAGTTCGGCCGGCACTTTGGCGGGGTGTGGACCAAAGCTGACCAACTTGCTGACGCCAAGGGTGGAGCGAATGGGCGACCAGTTTTGCGATGTTTCGTTGAGCCGAATGAAAAGGTAGCGGCTGAACATGGGCTCGATCACTTTTTGCACCTTGCCACGGCGAATTTTTTCGACCTCTAAAAGCGGCAAAAAGCACTCAAAACCTTGGTTTTGCAGGTTTTCAAACGCTCTGTTTTCTTGTTTTGGCTTGGTGTGCACGGCATACCAAGCGCCTTCGCCGGTGGAGGTGGTCATTTGCAATTGAGTATAACTTTGGGATGCCCTCAGTTGGTGCGATAGGCCTCTCGTCGATATCCGCTTTTAAATTGGTTAAATTGGGGTCAGATCCCAATTAATTTTCTGCTCTTTTGAGGGCTCTAAAAAAATTTTCATGCAGTCACGTTCTTGCGGTTTGCTTGGCTTTTTGAATGCGCGCGGCTACAGTAGCTGAATCAAGACGAGGAAATTGCAACCATGGCTACCAAAAACCCATTTTTTGATCCCGCCGCCACCGACAAAGTAAAAGAACAAGCCCAGCAAATTTGGTTGGCTGGTTTGGGCGCGTTTGCCAAAGCGCAAGAGGACGGCACCAAGGCATTTGAGAAGTTGGTGACCGACGGCATCACGATGCAGCGAAAGGTGCAAAGTACGGCCGAAGAAAAAATGGCCGAGGCCAGCCAAAAGGTCAGCCAAGCAGCGCATCAGTTCAACGAGCGCGCCACGGGGCAGTGGGACAAGCTAGAGCATATTTTTGAAGACCGCGTGTCTAAAGCGCTGTCGCGATTAGGCATACCCAATGCACAAGACATGGCGGCTTTGCACGCGCGCATTGCGGCGTTGGAGGCTCAGTTGGGAAAGGCTGATAAGGGCAAGGCCAAAGCAACAGCTCCTGCTGCTGCAAAGAAAGTTGCTACCAAGAAGGTTGCGGCCAAAAAATCGCCCGCCAAGAAAACTTCTGCTAAAAAATAAAGTGAGTGATTTAATTGGGATCTGACCCCAATTAATTCCAATTAATTGAATATGGCAAAGAAGGCTCCTCGACGCACGGCTGAGCGGATTTTGGAGGTCACTCTGGACCTCTTCAACCGCTTTGGTGAGCCCAATGTGTCAACCACGCTGATTTCGGCTGAGCTGAACATCAGTCCGGGCAATTTGTATTACCACTACCCCGCCAAAGACGAGCTGGTGAATGCGCTGTTCACGCGGTATGAAACGGCCTTGCACGAACTGCTCGAAGCGGCACCAGGTGTGCGCGATGTAGAAGACGCTTGGTTTTTCATGCACACGCTGTTTGAGTTGGTGTGGCAGTACCGGTTTTTGTACCGCGACTTGAACGATTTGCTCAGCAAAAACCGCCGCCTAGAAACGCATGTGAAAGACGCGCTGCTGCACAAAACCACAGCGTTTCGTGCACTGCTCGATGGCTTGAGCCACAGCAAAATTTTGCAAATGGATGCATCGCAACGCGAGATGAGCGCCACGCACATGGTGGTGATGTTGACTTGGTGGTTGAGCTACGAATATGTGCGCGACCCGCGCCATGCGCTTGAGCCGCAAAGCGCGCAACAGTCGTTGCTCAAAGGGGCCAAGCATGTATTGGGGTTGCTGTCTCCCTTTACGGCGGGTGAGCACCGTGAACATTTGAATGCGCTGTTGGCGGCTTATTGAGTTGAACTTAATTGGGATCTGACCCCAATTAAGCTAATGCGGCCTCAACCAGTTTCACCCAATAAGTGCCGCCCAAGGGGATGAGCTCGTCGTTGAAGTCGTAGTTGGGGTTGTGCAAGGTGCAGGGGCCTTCGCCGTGACCGATTTCGCGGTGCACACCGTCGCCGTTGCCGATGAAGCAGTACACGCCGGGTTTGGCTTGCAGCATGTACGAAAAGTCTTCGGCGCCCATGGTGGGCTCTTGAACCACCACATTTTTTTCGCCCACGATGCTGTGCATGACCTCTTTGGCGAACTGCGTTTCAGCCGCGTGGTTGATGGTGGGTGGGTAGTTGCGTTCAAACTCGAAAGTGCAAGTAGCCCCAAAAGCCGCGCAGGTGTGGTTGGCAACTTCGCGCATGCGTTGCTCGATCATGTCGAGCACTTCGGTGGTGAAGGTGCGCACGGTGCCTTGCATTTCACAGTGGTCGGGCACG
>JACCDZ010089995.1_pt1 | contig 50093 bp, 38 predicted proteins | sample 7449551 | NCBI WGS metagenome assembly JACCDZ01 (sample SAMN15323452, study PRJNA562643) | freshwater metagenome | isolation source: river surface water | place: USA:Blue River Watershed | collected 2017-08-18
TAGCACAACAAACAACCTCACAATTAACTCAGCAAGCTGGTGCTTTAGTAGGACAGGCTGGTGCTTTAGCAGGACAGGCTGGTGCTTTGGTAGGACAGGCTGGTGCGTTGGCAGGACAGGCTGGTGCTTTGGTAGGACAGGCGGGTGCAGCTTTAGGACAAGCTGGTGCTTTGGCAGGACAGGCAGGTGCGGCTGCAGCAGCTGCACAAGCTGCAGCACAAGCAGCAGCCGCTGCTGCACAAGCAGCCGCAGCACAGGCAGCCGCACAAGCTGCAACAGCCGCTGGTGCAGTAACTGGAGCAATTTCTGCTATCAAAGGATTTAAATTACCAAAATTACCTAAAGTAAAAGAGTTTAAACCAAAAAAACTTAAAAAACCAAAATTGTTTTCTAATAAAGATAAACTAGCTAAAATCAAAAGTATAAAAGTACCTGAAATTCCGAAAGTACCAAACGTACCAAAGTTAGATACATCTGGATTATCAAATGTAGTTTCACAAGCTAAATCGGTAGCACAATCTGCAGTATCTCAAGCACAATCATCAATACCAAATATAACTAATATTACAAATAAATAAAGTATGTCTTGGGCATTATTTAAAGCTAATATATTAAAATATGCAAATAATCCAAATAGTTTGCCTGATTTAAAAAAAGTAGCAAATCTTTGGACTACGGAATATGATGCCGCAATAAAAAGAGGATATGATACTGTAAATTTTGTAAAAGTAAAGCAGGGTAACACTAAGTTAATGGAAGAACTTGTTTATGCTGCATTACTGAAAGGACAAACATCAAGACAACCTTATGATTTGGTTGGTGAATTGGGAAAAGCAGTTCAAGCATATTGGACTGGAGCAGTACTAAATGAAGTACCAATACCATTTATTCCAGCAGTTGGTGCTACTTCAAATATTGCAGTAACATCAAATGTTGTTATTAATGTGGGCACTTGGACACCTCCGCAACAAGTACTGGCACCCCCACAAGACCCTCCTGTTAATGTTAAAGAAGATTTAGAAAAATATAAAGAAAGTCAAAAAACTTATGATGAAATTTTTAAAACAACGATAGTTGTTTATGATAATAGATTACCAACACCAACACAAATACAGCAAAGTGTTATTGAATATAAAAGAGATTTAGGATTGGAACAAGGAGATGACCAAGGAACATCGGATGTGCCTGAAGAAGAAACTCCTGAAAAACCAAGAAAAAAAATAGATCCTGTTAAGGGTGATGCGAAACTATTTGATAAAGTTGCAGATGGTATTTGGCCTGCAATTGGAGAATATGGAAATTTTGAAGTAGATATTCCAACCACATCTAAGCAAAGTTGGTATAAAAAAGGAACTAAAAGTTTTCCTTTAACAAAAGAACTAACTACATCTGATGAAATAAATGCTTATTTACAAAAAACAGGTGGAAAGGGTGTAAGAGTGTGGTTCAAAACAAACCCAGAATATTTAAAAAAAAATTGTGCTAAAATAACAGTACCAACTGCTAGCGGAAGTTCTACAATATTAGTTCATAAACAATTGAAAGCTATTGTAGAACCTGCTTTTGAAAAAATAAAAAAAAGAGGACTGCAACAATATATTAAAAATTGTGGGGGTGGATTGGCTCTTAGAAATGTAACAGATGGGACACGATTGTCAAATCATAGTTGGGGATTAGCAATTGATATGAATACCGATATATATCCTTTTGGTTATAAATTTGCGGCAGATGGTATATATAAAGGAAAAACTAAAATTAGAGATTTTAACGATTTTGATTTGGGATTTTTAGAAGTTGCAAAAGTTTTTCAAAATGAAGGTATGACATGGTTGAAAAACAATGACCCTATGCATGTATCAATTTATGAATAAAATTTTAATAGTATGTCAATAATAGACCCTACAAAAAATACATCATTAATAATAGATGATTTTATTCAATACGCTACTCAACACCTAACCACAGTTAGTGGGATAGTAAATACAATATCTCTATACCCAACAGTACCAACACCAACACCTGCTCCCGGCGTTTTAAATTGGACAGGATACACAGTACCACCGGCTTCACCAACACCATCGGTATCTCAAGAACTTTATGATAAAATAGATTGGAGTAAAACTGATTTAGACCCTAATGACCCAGAAGTACAAGATATCATAAATCCAAATCCAAATAAAATAGATGCCATCGCAATACAATATAAAAGTTATCAAGCAGCAAATCCAAATGAATACAAAGATTCAAATTCAGAACAAGAATCTTCGAATGCAGCAAGTCAGGTAAATCAAATAAAAGCAGAAAAATTAAATCAAATTTTAATTGACCAAGGTCTTGTAAAATTACAACCAGCTGAAAATATAAAATCTGGATATAAGAATTTAGATGAATTGTTACAAAAAGCCGGACAATGGGCTAGAACTCTTGGTAAAAATGGTAGAGTAAAATATGAAAACTTAAAAAGTGGTTATATAAAAGGTGTACATGGTTTATGTCCTCAGGGTACACAAGCAGTAGTAACTGCTTTAACTGGTGTAAAGGGACTTGGACAAATTAGTGGAAATGCCGATTGGTTTTCTTTTAAAAATCCATCAACTGGTGGTGGTACATCATCTTTCGCAAAACCAATTGGTGGAAAAGTTTATTACGAAGATAAGAAAAAGATAGTAGTTCCTAAAGCTGCAAATGGCACTCCTGATTTCTCTAAATCTTATATAGGAAACCCAGCAGAATGGCAAATTGGGGATATAATCGTTATGGGTTATACAAATAATAAACCATATGGACATATTCAGGTATGGACTGGTTGGAATTGGGTTAGTGACTTTACACAAAGAAGTATTCAAAAAAACCATGTAGATACGGATACAATAGCATTATGGAGATTGAATCAAACTGGAAAGGCAGCAGTGGAATCTCAAAAAAATGTATAAATCCCAAAAAATACCAATCTAAATATTTATAAACATAACAAATAAGAACTTATGAATACTGATAAATTATTAAAAGCCATTCAAATCTTAGTTAAAGAAGAAATCAAACAACAACTTCCTGGTTTAATTAAAGAAGTTGTTAAGGCTGAAATGAAAAAAGTATTAACGGAGCAAAAGCAACCAAAAAATACTGGACTAAGTATGGCTAAAGCTATTTTAGGTGATGATGAACCTAAAGTAACTGAATCAAAAACTTATACTAAAAACCCAATGATTAACCAAATTCTTAATGAAACTAGAGCCGCAGTATCAAACGATGGTGGTTATAGAACTATGAGTTTTGGACAAGGTGATATGGGTTCGATTGTAGGTAGAACTGCTATTGCAGAAAAAATGGGTTACGGAGAATTCGCTGGTGGTGGACAAAAAACTGGATTAGGTGTTCAAACTGGTGTAGCTGAATTAGACAAGGCTTTCAATAGAGATTATTCTGAGCTTGTTAAACGATTTAAGAAGTAATGGCTATTCTATTAGGTAAAAAAAGAGTATTAGATACCAAAGAGTATAATGATTATGCTATTGGTATTACATTGCCATTACAAATAGGAAATACCGCTTTTAATCAATCTTACACAACAACAGAGCAGTTAAGAACAAATATAAAAAGTTTATTACTTACAAAAAAATATGAAAGAATAATGCAACCAAATTTAGGTAGTGGTTTGCAAGAACTTCTTTTTGAACAAAATACAGAAGATTTACCTGATAGAATAGAGCAAACTATAAACGATTCAATAAACAATTGGTTACCATATGTTTCAATAGATTCAATAGATATTCAGCAATCCAACGAATTAAAGGATAGTAATAGAGTTGATGTTTCTATAAAATTCAGATTAAGAGATAATCCTAATCTTGAAACTCTAACATTTACTGTTTAATTAATAAAAGATGTCATTAAAAAGTATAAATAAAAATTTTAAAAACAAAGGAAAAGATATAAAGTATCTTAATAAAGATTTTGCTTCATATAGAGGTAATCTAATTGAATTTGCTAAAAATTATTTTCCTAAAACATATAATGATTTTAATGAAACATCTCCTGGAATGATGTTTATTGAAATGGCATCATACATAGGTGATGTTCTTTCTTATTATGTAGATGATACATTAAAAGAGTCTTTATTACCATATGCTGAAGATAAAAAAAATGTTTTAGCTTTAGCTCAATTTTTAGGATACAAACCAAAAGTTACCTCACCATCTGTAACAAAAATATCAGTTTATCAACTTGTACCATCAATTGGAACTGGAGTAGATAATAAGCCAGATGAAAAATATTTTTTAAAAATAAAAGCAGGACTTAAAATAAAATCAAAAACAAATGGCATTTTATTTAGAACAACAGATGTTGTAGATTTTTCGGATGAAACTGAAAGAGAAACAACTATATATCAAAGAAATGTAACAACTGGAGAACCTACCTTTTATTTATTTAAAAAATATGTAGATGCTATTTCAGCAACGGAACAAATACAAACTTTTACATTTGGAAATTATAAAGCTTTTGAATCAATAAGATTGACAGAATCAAATATAATAGAAATATATGATGTAAGAGATTCTGATGGAAACAAATGGTATGAAGTTCCGTATTTAGCACAAGAAATGGTATTTGTACAAGAACCAAATACGGCTGCAAATGATCCTGATTTATATCAATTCAAATCAACAGTACCATTTATTTTAAAAACAATAAAAACTTCAAGAAGATTTGTAACTAAAATAAATTCTGATAGTTCAACAACTATACAATTTGGTGCTGGAGACCCAACCGCTTCTGATGAATTATTGATACCAAATCTTAAAAACGTAGGATTGGGATTACCAAATTCAATTAATAGATTAGAAGAATCTTTTGACCCAACAAACTTTTTAAAAACAAAAACCTATGGAACTTCTCCATCAAATACAACTATAACTGTTAGATATTTTGTTGGAGGTGGTGTTGGCTCAAATGTTGCTCAAGGTGAATTAACACAAATTGATGGAATTGAATTTGAAGAAGATTTATCACAATATACAAACAACGAAAGAATAGCATACGCGAGAATAAAAACTTCGGTTGCAGTTGATAATGAAATCCCAGCTATTGGTGGTAGAGATGGTGAGACAATAGAAGAAATAAGACAAAACGCTTTAGCAAACTTTGGTTCTCAGAATAGAGCAGTAACTGCAAAAGATTATCAAGTTAGAGCATTATCAATGCCATCTAAATTTGGTGGTGTTGCAAAAGCATACGCTGTAGCTGATGGGACATTGGATAATAATTCACCAGCATCAATATTAGCATCTCCAAATGCACTGCAAGAGTTTACCGATTTGGTGATGGGTTTTGTGAATAAACCAGACAATGAAGAACCAACAGCAGGAACAGTAAAATCCGAAATACAAAGATTTTTAATTGGAAAAACTTCAAATGAAAATGAAAAAAATAACCCATTTGCTATAAACCTTTACTTATTAGGATACAATGCAAATGGACATTTAGCTCCACTAAATAGAGGGGTTAAAGAGAATTTGAAAACGTATTTTAATGAATACAGAATATTAACGGATGGATTAAATATAAATGATGGATTCATAATTAATATTGGATTGGAGTTTGAAATTATATGTTTTTCAAATTATAACAAAAATGAAATTTTAGCAAAATGTATAGCCGATTTAAAAGATTATTTTAATATTAATAATTGGGGATTTAATCAAACCATAAATTTAAGTGAGGTAGAATTACTTATTGCTAATGTAGAAGGAGTACAATCCGTTCCAATGCTAAACGTTACAAATAAATGTGGTGGTATTTATTCTGTCAATTCTTATAATATAGAAGCGGCAACTAAAAATAAGATAGTTTATCCATCTTTAGACCCATCGGTTTTTGAGGTGAAATATCCTGATACGGACATTAAAGGTAGAGCAAAATAATGGCATACTATTTTTTAACAGCATCAAAAGATGCAACGGTATATCTTCAACAACCAAACCAAAATACTGGATTGGATGAAGTATTGGAAGTTAGTAAAGTATATTATGGAAATATAAAAGATATTTCTCGTACTTTCATTAAATTTGATGTTGGGTTTTTATCTTCATCTTTAACTAATTCCACATTGGGTATGGAAGAAGCCACATTAATTTTAAAAGAAACTAAAAGTGAAGAAATACCATTAGAATATACTTTATATGCATTCAAAGTTTCTGGAAGTTGGGAAATGGGAACTGGTACTCGATTCGATAATATATCAACAAAGGGTATAACATGGAATTATAGAGAGGGAGATACTAAATTAGATTGGTTAGAAAATACATTAGCTGGAGGTACAGATGCTAATCCAAACAATGGACAAGGTGGTACATGGTGGTTAGCAAACGCAGCATCTCAATCATTTAATTATGAAACAGCTGATATTGAAATGAATATAAAAAATATGTTACAAAGTTGGATGAGCGGCTCTACTCCAAATGATGGTATTTTATTAAAATATTCTGATAGTTTTGAAAACGATACTAAAGATTATGGTATGATTAAATTCTTTAGTAAAGAAACTCATACTATATATCAACCAAAAATAAGAGTTGGTTATAAAGACCAAACATTTTCAACAGGAAGTTTATCTCCATTAACTACTAATGATAAAAAAATAGGAATTGTAAATTTAAAAAAGGAATATAAAGTTGATTCTCAAATAAAATTAAGACTATTTGCAAGAGAACTATATCCGCTTAAAACTTTTACAAACTCTTTTGCATATAATACATCAAAATACTTACCAGAAACATCGTATTACCAAATAAAAGATTTTGCATCTAATGATATAATAATTCCATTTAGTGAATATTCAAAAATTAGTTGTGATTCTGATGGTAACTTTATAAATCTAAACCTTTCGAATTGGGAAGCTGATAGAGTCTATAAAATAGAATTTAAAGTTGATGAAAATGGTAGTTCTGATTATTATGATGATGAATTAACATTTAATGTAGTTAAAAAATAAAAATGGCAAGAACCGGACTAAAAAATGAATCATTAGTAAACTCTATTGAAATTAGTGGTTCTCTTGCTTTGCCTAATAGAAACGATTCTGGTGTTTATGAATTTAAAGAAAAGCAACAAAATGATGGTGTTGTTTCTGGAAAACTTGTAAAACCAAAATATAATGTAGATGAATTGATTAAATCAATTGATACTACAATTTTTGAACTATTACCAATAGAAGAACCAGAATTACCAGAGACTGTATTAAAAGTAATATATGATGCAGCATTAGAAGATATTAGACTTAGAGATATAACAATAGCTGAACAAACTGATATTATTTTAGATTTAAGAGCTAAAGTTAGTGAATTAGAAATTGTATCACAAAGTTTAAGAGTGGAGGTTGATGGTAAAGAACTTTTAGTTGCGAATGCAGATAACCTAGCAGCTCAATCAACTAATAAAGTTTCTACTACAATAATTGATTTACAAAATGCTATACAAAAAGCAACAGCAGAATCTATTCAAAGAGTTTCATTATTTGCACGAAATCAAGCATTAGAGCAAGAGTTGGGTGCATTGAGAGACCAACTATATGGAAAGCAAGGTAAGTTGGCAGAAGGTGCTAAAGTTGGTGAAGATTTCTCAGCAAAAATAATTGAAGTTAAAGATAAAGAAGTTGGTGATATAGCTTATAGAGCTAGAGCTAACAAAAATACTGAAGAATGGATTAATGGACCTACATTAGAACTTACGAATTTCACTACGGATAAAGATACTACAGTAACATTTACAATATCTGGAGACCCTATTATTAATGTTCCTGGCTCCGTAACTTTAAAAGCAGGTGAAACCAAAAATATTGCATTGAAAGAAAATATTGGTTGGATAAGAGACCAAAAACCTAAAAATAGTGTAGGAACATCAGGTGATAGAGAATATAGAAGTTCATTAAAAATTAAATCAAGCGCAGGTTCTAGCTCAGAGGTTTCTCTTTCAATATATTTAAAGAAGTTTAGAGGAAGTAGTTAAAACTAAATAATATGGCTTTACAATCAATAAAAAGTGTAATTCAAAATAAAGGCTATCTAATTGAACAAAAAGATAGAGCTATCTTCGAGTTGGGGGATTTGCAATCATTTTTTGGTTTTAGTCAAAATGATGCCATAGAATTTATTGTTTACGATTCAAATGATAATCAATTACCTCAAATAAAAGGTGAATTGGTTAGGTATATACCGTTATCTACTGAAAATATTAATGATTATTTTCTAATACCAACTGGTACAATTTTTCAAAAATATCAATTACCAAAAGAATATTTTATTGATGTTGAACGATTACTAAGAGAAGCTGGATATAATAGTGGTATTTATAAAACACAAATAACATTAATAAATAAAAGAGTTGGTAGTGAGTATCCATTGGATAAAATGTGGATATCTGAAATATCTCCATCAAGAACAGAAGTAAGACTATTTCCACTTTTAAAAAATCAACCGCCTGAATTATTAAATAATTTAAGGGAAAGGTTTGATACTTTTGTAAATAATAAAAAATTCAGAGAAGATTACATAAATCAAGCGTTTGAATACATTGAGCAAATAAATCCAGCAGAAGTTGGTACTTTCCTAAAAACAAAATATGGGGAGGAATTTTTTAAATCAATGGTAAACGAATATAAAATAGGAAGTTTTGATAATTTCGTTAGCGGAATACACAAAACTTTTATGGAAGCCTGTATATATGAATTTACAAATAGAATATCGGATGTAAATGATATTAATTATGGTAAACCAAAAAGAACTAAACCAAAAGCCACAACAAATAGTGGTGAGTTACAAGCATCTATACAAAGAATATTAGTTTCGGTTCTTAATAAATTTTTACCAAATGCCGATGTAAGAGAAACTTCTACATTTGATTTTGCAACAAACGAAAGTATGGATGAAGTTTCTATGATATTGCAAAAAACAGCATCGGATGTATTAATTGATAGTTATGTTATTCCTGTTAAGAAAATTGGAATTGTTAAAAAACCATTAGACCCAAGTTTTGAAATCAAAGATAATTTAATAAAGCAACTTCCAATAGATGAACCACCTCCAAAAATAAAATTCCCTGTAGATGAAATTCAACCAATTGATATGCCACCTCCATTAATAGGTATTATTCCAATTGATGAAATTCCGATTAGGCAGTATCCAAAAGATGAAACTCCTATTCCGGATGTTATTATGCAACCATTCCCAGAAACAAACATCAGAATACAACCACAAGATATTGTAAACCAAGGATTAGTTGGTGGTGGTGGGGGTGGAACTATAAATACCGGTAGAGGTATAGTTATAGATAGAAACAGAGGAGGCGGAATTAGTTATGATGATTATTTTACTAATCAAATAGAAAACATACCAGTACAAGAGTAAAGATGCCAAGAATAATTGATATAGAAGATGGTTTAGCACCAAAAAGTGATGCAGAAAAAATAGAATTTTTACCTGCATTAGAAAGTGGTGTATCTGATACTGGTGATGTGTATATAAAAAACCCATCAACAGGCACACCTATGCCTGTATCAAACAAACCAGAATTAATAGGCACAGTAAACTATGCTCCTGATTATGTTTTTAATATTATTTCTTCTGAGAAAGAGGCTGTTGTTTATATAAATGGGGAAAGTACATTTAAATCAACACCATATCCTCTTAATATAAATGTTGAAGATGTACTTAGACAAAATAATATTTACACAATTGAAGTTAAAAAAGAAGGATATCTAAATACTGAAAAATATGTAATAGAAACTCTTTTAGATTTCAAATATTATAAAGATGATTCTTTCGTTAGAGATTTAGTTCCTGTTGATAATACCTATAATCAATTTGATAGATTTGGAAATCCAAATTTAAATATTGATTCTGGTGCTAGGAGAGTATCCGAACCAGTCTATGTATCCGAACCAATCTATACTCTTAGGATTACAAAATATGAAAACGATATTCTTGTTCCTTATGATTATGATGTAACTAGTAAAGTAAAAAGTTTAGAGTTTTCAAATTTTGGTATTAAAGATAGATTACCAATTGATGAAGTACCACCAAATTTAAATGGTACTATAAACCTTTCTTTATCGGGTCCTGATTTTTCAGCAATTTTATTAATCAATAATACTGATAGATTTGAATTAAGAAAAGGACTAAATGAATTTCAAGCTCCAATAGGAAGTAGAATTGAAATAGTTGAATCAAATTCAACTTTTAGAATTAATAGTATTGTTTTTACTGGTACTGAAGATAAAAGATTAATAGAGGCACAAGATACATTAGAAAGTGTTAAGGCTGATTTTATTTTAAAAGCAACTGTAGCTGTTGATGTTCAGAGCGAAACAATAAATGTTGCTGTTAGAGAATTACCAAGTATATTTTTTACTAACGAAAAAGAATTTTCTAAATACAATATTAATTCAAAAACAGGAGTTGTTATAGCTATACGAAAGATAGGAAATTTATCAAATGTAGTAGCTATTCTTAATAATGAACGTATTGATTTTGGAAATCCTTTCGAAACTGTAAGAGGAGAAATTGCAGCTATTACAATTCCTGAAAAATACTTTAGTAGAATTGGAGTTTATAAATTAAGATTAATTCCATCAAACGAAAATGGTGATGGTGAAACAATAGAATCATTAATTAATGTTGTTAGTGAAACATATGTAGGAACTCCTGATATTCGTAATATAGTTTATCCATCTTTAATTAGAGGAAAGGATTATGCTGGATATGATGTTAATTTTGAATTAGCATGGGATTCGGTAAATACTGATTATATTTTAATTAAACCATTTGGAACATCAGTAACTACAAAGGCACAAGCTTCTGGAAAGATAAACTTAAATTATAATGATTTATTAAAATTAGCATCTAAAGAAGATGCTAATTCAATAACGTTAGTATTAACTCCATATAATATAAGTGGAACTGAAGAATTAGTAGGTAAGGATGAACTTATTGTAATAAATTTTGAAAAATCAAATAGAAACGTTCCTAAAGAAACGGCTATAAACAGAATTGCAGAGGGATTTTTAAGACAATTAAATCCTTCTGTATTTGCTGAAGAAAATTCAAAATACTTAACACATCTATTACATTTAGGCGATGGTAATAATAAGATAATAACAACTTGGACTGGTGATAGAGAATCCCTAATATTAAAATTGTATGAACCTGTATCAACAGCTATACAACCAAATGACCAGGTATGGATTTCTAAAATTCAATCAAATCCAATAATTGAAACAATAACAATATCTGGTATTGATACAAATGTTTGTCCACCATTAAAAGGACCTAACTTTTCCATCGAACCAGATACAGGACTTGGATTTGAAGTATTCGCTGATTTAATAGCTAGTGGTTCTACATCATCTGATGCAATAGCAAATAGATATTTAGAGAGTGTTGGTATTGATACTAGAAAATTAAATATACAATATTCTAGTGGTTCTTTTTACACTTTTGAAAACTTTTCACACTTTGGTTCAGCAACAGAAAGAGCGGAAAACTTTTTCTTTAAAATGCAATTAATCGAAAGATTAAAAAATAGATATGATGCATTAGCCGCAACCACATTTACTCCACCATATGAATTGTATGAAGGAGGATTGACAGCAGAATCTACTGGTTCGCATGAAATAGTTCTTACTTTAGATGGTGCCCAAATACTTACGGAAGATGGATTGTATGATATTCTTTGGGAAGTTCAACAATTTAGTAGTCCTAACCAAGCAAACGAAGCTAAAAAGGTTTTAGCAGATTTAAATTCAGCAATTAGAAATTTAGATGGATTTGAATATTGGCTGTATAGTTCTACAGACTCTATGGCATATCCTAAACAAATATTCATTAACCCAACCACAGGAATACCATCATACATATTAAGTCCAACAACTAATGCAAATGTAATTGCATGGTATGAAGCTTTGGTTGAAGATGCTATTCATTACGATAAGTACAATACTAATTTACTAAGAAATAATGTTCCTGAATTTATTAATTCGGATTACGAAAATGAACAATTTTTATTGTTCTTAGATATGATTGGACAGCATTTTGATATCATTTGGAGTTATATAAATGCTTTAAATAGAGTTAAAGTTGTTGAGGAACGAATTGATATGGGAATCCCAGACGATTTAATATGGCATTTATTAAAGTCATTTGGTTGGGAAGGTAAAAGGGCATTTGATTCTCAATATTTGTGGGAATATGCATTTGGGCAATATAAAGAAGGATTGCAAAAATATTCAATATCGTTAGAAGAAGCTAATAATCAAGTTTGGAGAAGAATTATAAATAACTTACCATATTTGTTAAAACACAAAGGTACTGCTAGAGCAATGAAAGCTATTATGGCTTGTTATGGTGTACCTCAATCTCTTTTAACAATAATGGAGTTTGGCGGACCAACAGACCCATCAAAAGGAGGTTCTCAACAATTCACATTTGATGATAGAACCGCAGCAATTTATTTAACTGAAAGTTCAAGTGTAAAAATTCCTTGGAAATCAATAAATGGTAACGTACCGGCGGCAATAGAGTTTAACTTTAAACCATCAACTTTACCAAATACACAATATACTCTAATATCATCAAGTCAATGGACATTGGATTTAATTCAAACCACTGGTTCTTTTGGTAAATTAGAATTAAACTTTGGTGGAGATGCTTCTAATACATCTTATTTAGAAACACCTTTCATAAGTGCGTCTGTATCCACAACATATTTCACATCTTCTATTGAATATGTGTTTGGACCTGATTTGGTAACTGGTAGTTTAGATTTTCCAATATCAACTGAAAACTATTCTGCTATTTGTATTAATAGAACTGATTATTCTGGAAATGGTTCGTTGTTTGAAGTATGGTTAGGTACATCTAACGGAGATAGAATTACAACTTCGGTTAGTATGTCTATCTTTACAGAAGATTCTCAATGGATAAGTGGTTCATCTTTACAAATTGGTGGTAATGGATTTAAAGGAAACATTGATGAGTTCCGTTTGTGGAGAGTGCCTTTACAAAGAAGTAAATTTAATAATCACGTATTACAGCCGGATTCAATAGCAGGTAACTCATATACGGCATCAACTTCTGATTTATTATTCCGTTTAGATTTTGAATATCCAAAAGATAGAACGGCTGACCCTTTTATTAAGAACGTAGCAATTAATCAAACTTATGGTGAATCATATGCATCTGCAAGTAATATGTATTCGGCATCTTCGTATCCATATCAATATACACCATATGAAAGAACTGTAACAGCTACTGTTCCATCTTTAGGATTTAATGTTTCAAATAAAATTCGTTTTGAAGAACAAACTTTAGTTTCAAATCTTTCTCACAAAGTGAGAGCAACTCAAAAATCTTTTGATAGAGCTCCAGTGGATTCTTCTCGTTTGGGATTATTCTTTTCTCCAATTAAAGAGTTGAATATGGATATTGTTAAATCATTTGGAGATTTTAATATTGATAACTATATTGGAGACCCATCTGATGAGTATAAAGATACATACAAAGAATTAGAAGGATTAAGAGAATACTATTTTGAAAGACTAGATAGAAACATAAATGAATATATTCAATTAGTAAAATACATAAACAAATCTCTATTTGATGTTCTTGCTGATTTAGCACCTGCAAGAGCTAAAGTTTCAAAAGGATTGTTAATCGAACCTCACTACTTAGAAAGAAGTAAAACTCGTTGGGATAAACCTAAATCGGAAAGAAATGATTATGAAACTTCTATTAATACATTTGATGATGTAACTATAAATTCTACTTACGATGTATATAATACTGATTTAGATGTAGATAATATAACAACATTAGTAGGTAATTTAAATAACTACGATGCTACAATAGATGTGGATTCTCAAACACAATTGGAAGTTACTTATCCAACATACACAACGCAAATTAATGTTAGCGATGATACAATACTAGAAGCCACAGCTCCATTCTACGATGTTGAGATAGTTGTACCTAACGGAGCTACTCTTTCTGGAGAAGCTGATGCATTTACGTTTGAAGCAATTGGAATGGAAAAAGATTCTATTGCAAATTTAGGATTTGGATTGTATGCTGTTAGGGGAGTTGGTATTTATAAAAAATATGATTTTGTTGGAAACTACACTCAAAGTAGACAAAACATTTATTTGGTAAAAGAACAAAAAAATAAAAAAGTATCAACCCAAACAGCAGGTTATCCAACAATAGGAGCACTTCCGGGTGAGCAAGTAAAATACGAAGATGTTCTAGTTCCTTATAACAAATTTAGAGTTTCATTAATGCCGTTTAGTGGAAGTTTGGCTGTTGGTAATGAGGTAGTTTCGGTAACACCTTTAAATGGATACTTACCTAGTCACTACCGATATACTAACAATTTGGGTGAGGGTATGATACGTTCATTTTGGAAAGGTTCTCAACAAACGGCAGCAACAACACCTGATGGATTATCTCCAGTAGAAACATTTACAACCAATCCTAATATTCTTAGAGTGGCTAAGACTGGTAGAGGTAGTGGTGAACCAATATTGGAGGTTGATTAAAATTGAAAATAATAATTGGTTATATTTATTTTAGAAAAAACAAAGATAAAAACAATATCAAATGGCATATTTAGATAATACTGAAATTACTGTAGATGCTATCTTAACCAAAAAAGGTAGACAAAAGTTAGCATCGGGTCAATCTCTTAATATCACAAAGTTCGCTTTGGGTGATGATGAGATTGATTATACATTATATGAGCCTGCACACCCAAAGGGTTCGGCTTATTATGATTCTGCAATTAGAGCGATTCCTATTACAGAAGCAACACCTGATGAAACTCAGGTTTTAAGATATAAATTAGTAACCCTACCAAAAGGAACTACACAAATTCCATTGGTTAAATTAGGTGTACCTTCAATTGGTGTAACTCAATTAGAGGGTGGTGTGGCATTACTACCTACAACATCTCCTGCTGGAAATACTGCAGCTGGATATACTATGGTATTAGCTGACCAAACTGCTGGTACATTGACTGTGACAAGAGGAGCAACAGCAACTGGTACTGTTCCTGTTTTCTTAGGAGAAGAAGTTTCAACCACAGCACAGGTTGTAACTGGATTGGAATTCAGATTTACTCCAAACCCATCATTAACTTATGATGTAGCAACAACAATAACTGTTTATGGTAACGAAACAGGAGGTTCTCAAACTATACCAGTAACCGTAACTTATCAAGCTTAAAATTAAAATAGAATATGGCACTAATAAATGACCCTAATGTAACCGCCCAACTGGCAGCATTGGCAAATCAGGGAACAATTGATACAAATGCAATTGTATCTTTGTTAAACTCTGTTTTACCAGCTGGACAGCAAATTGCAGTTGGTTCTGGAATTACAACAGGAATATACAAAAGATTTGGAGATTTTGATAAGGTAAATGCGAAAGTAGAAGTTGTAACAACTGGATTGTGGACAAATGATTCTGGTTCTTTAACTTCGTTCTTTACCTCATCAACTCAAGCATCCGCAACTAGCGGACAATATTACTACAATGTTTATAACGCAAGTCCTGCATCGGATTCTTCAGCAGAAGTTCAATATGCAGTAGCTTATGGACATGTTGATGGTAGTGGTTCAGTAAGTTTAGCAACTGATGATAACTCATTGTTAGCAACTAAAGCTACTTACGCTCAATATCGTACAATGTTATTGGATGACCCTACCGCTAAATTCCAATTTGAAAACGGAAGTGGTGTGGCAACTGATTCAAATAACATTTATGTTATTAATATTGCTAGAGCTAGATTCAGAGAAGAAATGGATGCTGGTAACTGGTCATTGAAACTTTCTGGTTCAAATGGTTTATTCACATTCATTGATGATAGTGGTAAGAAATTTGGTGATACTTTAGGTAAAGCTGGTAGAGTATTTAAAGTTGTTTCTGGTTCTCTAAACTTAGGAACACAAAGTGAAGCAACTGTAGTATCAACAACAGCATCAAATGGTTTAGGATATGGATTATTCTATCCTGATAAAGGTATTATAATCTTAAACCCATCTGCAGTTGGTACAACTGTAGGTAGTGTTGGTGAAGTTGGTTTCGCTAATACTGGTAGTTTAGTTGGTGGTCTTGCAACAACACATGAAGCATATAACCACAAACTATTACACTATGCAATTAAGAAAGGTGGTGATTTTGAAGCAAGAAGAACTGAAGATGTATCAACTCAACATTTCTTTGTAAGAGCAACAAATAGAGAATTTAATTACTCTAACAACCCTACTTACACTAATTCAGATGGTACATTCCAAGAAACTACTTTTGAAACTGACCCACAAACATTTATCACAACTGTAGGTCTTTACAATGATTCTAATGAAATGATTGCGGTGGCTAAAACATCTCAACCAATTGTTAAATCATTTGATAAAGAAGTTCTTATAAAAGTTAAACTTTCATTCTAATTAAAATCTAAACGATAATTTAAGAAATACCCCCGAAAGGGGGTTTTTCGTTTAAGAAATATTTATATAAAACAAAAACGTAAATGTTAAAAGAAATACCAAAATCGGATATTGTAATTAGACCTTTTAAAGTTTATAAAGAATGGACATTGGACGAAAACGATATTTATCCTATTTTTGGAAAGAGTGGTAGTTTGGGTAATTATGATGAAGAAATAGAAGAAAAATCGTATGGTATTTCTAAAATACCTTTTTATCATTCAATAAGAGCACAATTCTACACAAATCCAGCAACCGCTTCTATACTAACTGAGGTTGGTAAAAGAACTTCGTATGCTTCAACAAACGAAAGAATATTAGAAGATGAATTGGCTGTATTTTCAATACCACAATCAAAATATGGAGAGGGTATCAAAGTTGGTTCAGTTCAATTTACTAGCGGTAGTGAAACCTATGTTGATGATGGGTATTCTAATTTGGTTTATAACAATGAAATCAAAGGTAATATTTTTTATGATAGAGGATTAATTGTTATGACAAAAAATATAGAAAGTGGTTCTGTATTAAATCAATATACAATAAACTATCGCTCAACAAAAACTATATACGAAAACGAAATATTTCTTTCTGTATTAGAAAATGAGTTTAATGTATCTCAAAACCCAACTGCTGTTGACTGGAGTGCTAATAAGGCTAGTGGTAAGATAAAACTATATTCAATTACATCATCAATAGACCCTACAAAAGTTGGTGGGTTTGGTGAGTATGATTATAGTTCATCGGTTGACCCTACTGGTTCTTATTTAGCACCATATATTACAACAATAGGATTATATGATGATGAGCTAAATATGATTGCAGTTGCAAAATTACCACAACCAATAAAATCTTTACCGGATTATCCTTTAAACTTTATTGTTCGTTTCGATACATAAGGTTATATTTATATAGAGAAAACATATTTCAAAAATGGCAACAATCTTAGATATATACGCAAAGACTCCACCACAAACTGGAGCAGCAAAAGTAAAAGGAGTAGACCAAACCCCAATAGGTACTGATAATCCTAGAGGTGAAACTAAACCTTCTTTAAACTTAGCTAAAGATGAAAAAAGACTTTTTAAAGCAAGAGGTGGTGTATTAAAAAATAGAAAATATACTGATACTGTTATAAAAAAATAATTAATGTCTTGGAAATTTAAGGGAAATTTGGTTACAGAAGAAAATACACCGGATGGTGCTATTGGATTTGTCTATAAGATTACACATCTTCCTAGCGGTAAATTCTATATTGGTAAAAAATCACTTACTTCAACTCGCCGTTTAAAACCTCTAAAGGGTAAGGTTCGTAAAAGAGTAGTTCGTAAAGCATCTGATTGGGAAAAATACTATTCATCTAATGAATGGATTAAGAACGAAGTAAAAGAAGGTAGAGCTGAAGATTTTGAAAGAGAAATCATCCAATTCTGCTTCAGTAAAAAATCACTTACATATTGGGAAGTATGGTGGCAGTTCAAATTGGATGTCCTAGCTGACCCTCAATCCATAAATGAAAATTTAATGGGAAAATTTTTCCGAAAGGATATATATTAATAAACACACGTTATGACACTTACTGAAATTTGTAAAAAGTATGGTATTTCTGATGCATACTTAAACTCAAAAGATGATGCGCACGGAATAGCAGCTGCATCACTATTAGACCTAAAGCAAATGGTTCTATCGAACCAACCTAGAGAACAAGTTGCTGCAAAACTTCAATTTTTGGCAGATTTTCTTGCCGATGTTAAAAATTCTACATTCGGATAATAAAAATTTGGATATGTCCCAAGAAAGTTGTATATTTGTATAAGTTTTTGTGGATATAACCTAAATTATGCTATCGGGTAAGAACAAATTAAAAATAATAACAATATTAGATTCAGCATTGGGTGTTGGTTCTTCTTTAAAAGGGAACGAACAAGCACACCATTGTCCATTTTGTAACCACCATAAAAAGAAGTTGCAAGTAAACTTAGATACACAAAGGTGGCATTGTTGGGTATGTGATTCTAAGGGTAGAAGTATTACATCACTTCTTCGTAAACTAAATGTAGACCTTAGAGATATATCTGTTGTAAAAGATGTATATGGTGATGAACCTGAATATGATTCTAAAGAGGAATATGTAGCAAAACTACAACTACCAAAAGAGTTCAAACAATTATACTTCAAACCAAAGGGCATCAATCCTACATATAATCAAGCACTACACTATTTAAATAAAAGAGGTATTACTCAAGCTGACATCGTAAAATATAACATCGGATATTGTGAAGATGGTTTATATGGTGGACGGGTTATTATACCTTCTTACGATGATAATGGTGATTTGAATTACTTTGTTGCTCGTTCTTTCTATGAGGATGAGAAAATGAAGTATAAGAACCCACCAATCAGCAGAGATGTAATTGTATTTGAGAATATGATTAATTGGAACGAACCTATTACTTTAGTTGAAGGTGTATTTGATTCTTTCTCGGTTAAGAGAAATGTAATTCCTTTGTTGGGTAAATTCTTACTCAGCAAACTCAAAAATAAAATTATGGAAAAGGGGGTTAAGGATGTAACAATTATGTTAGATTCCGATGCCGTTGATGATTCCACTAAACATACTGAATGGTTTCAAAAAAATGGAATCAAAGTAAGAAACATTATACCAACTGATAAAGATGCTGGTGAAATGGGGTTTCAAAAAGTAAACAAAATATTAAAATCAGCCAAAGAAACAACATGGGACGATTTGGTGATGGCTAAGCTGAATAATATATGAAATTAAAAAGAATTTATCACATTGCGGATATTCATATTCGTAACGTAAAAAGACACAAAGAGTTTAGAGGTGTATTTGAAAAGATGTTTGAAGAAATCCGTAACAAAGGAACGGAGGATTCAATCATTTATTTAGCAGGTGATATTGCACATGCTAAATTAGAAATGTCACCTGAGTTAGTTAAAGAGATTAGTTGGTTATTTACTGAATGTACAAAACATTGCCCAACAATTCTAATTGCTGGTAATCACGATTGTAATATGAACAATAGTGACCGTTTGGATGTACTAACTCCAATTGTTGAAGCTCTAAACCTACCTAACTTCCACTATTTAAAAGATACGCAAGTATTTTGGTTAGATGGAGTTGCTTTTTCAGTATTTAGTATTTTTGATAATAAAGATAATTGGATAATGGCTGATGATTTTAGTTTATCATCTGCTAGAAAAAAGATTGCACTATTCCATGGACCTGTGGACCATTCCCAAACCGATGTAGGTTATGTAGTATCATCTCGTCATTTCACAACTGATATGTTCGATGGATACGATTTAGCTCTATTAGGTGATATCCACAAAAGACAAGAACTAATCTCCCCTAAAGGTTGTAAGTGTGTGTACGCAGGTTCTTTGGTGCAACAAAACTTTGGAGAAACTTTGGACAAGCATGGTTTCTTAGTTTGGGATTTGGATACACTTACTTATGAAGAAGTAGATATTCAAAACGATTATGGATACTACACTATGGATATTATTAATGGTGTTGTACCGGATGTAACCGATTTACCTAAGTTTCCAAGACTAAGAGTACGATTCTCCGATACTGATGCGGCAGATACTAAGAGAGCAATCACCGAAATTAAGGTGAAATATGGAGTAGAAGATTTTACCACAATTCGGACTGATTCATTAGCAAAGAAAAAGACTGGTGATAGAGATAATCAATTAGAGCTGGAAGATATTACTGATATAACCTACCAAAACTCCCTAATTACGGATTACATACAAAGGATGATGCCATTTGTGACTGAAGAAGAAATAGCTGGCATACAATCCCTTAACAAAGAGATAAACGGAAGGATAGAATTGGATGAGCTGACAAGAAACGTAAAGTGGAAGCCGGTAAGATTTGAATTCTCCAATATGTTCAGTTATGGTGAGGACAATGTAATCAATTTTGACAAAGTAAACGGACTGATGGGATTATTTGCACCAAACGCAGCAGGTAAATCCAGTCTGTTTGATGCAATCTCTTTTTGTCTGTTCGATAAGTGTAGCAGAGCCTATAAGGCATCTCACATTATGAACAATAGAAAGACTGATTTCCATTGCCAATTAGATTTTGAGGTAGAAGGTGTACAATACTTCATTCGTAGGGAAGCACGTACAATTAACAAAGGAAAGAATGTAAAGGTAGATGTACAATTTTGGAGAATAGTAGATGGGGTATCCGAATCTCTAAACGGAACGGAACGTAGAGATACGAACCAAATCATTGAGGGATATGTAGGAAGGTATGAGGATTTCGTTATGACTGCTTTATCCCTACAAGGTAACAATGCTCTATTCATTGATAAACCACAATCGGAAAGGAAGGATTTACTTGCGCAGTTTATGGGATTGGATATATTTGATAAGCTGTATGAAACGGCATCAAATGAGATTAAGGAAGTGGCTGTACTTATCAGAAATTTCAAAAGGACAGATTTTACGACTGAACTAGCCCAAAAAGAGACCGACTTAAAAGAAACCAAAAAAGAATTATCCGACTTTGAATCCCAATTAAAAAATTTAAACAAAGATAAAGAAGAAATTCAAAACGGAATATCTGATTTAAAGGAATCCCTAACACCAATTGATACTAAGTTAGATATTAAAGCATTGGGTGTTTCTAAGAGCACTATTGAATCCAAAATACAAACCAATGAAACTGATAGAGAAAGTAAAAGAGCAAAAATAAACGAATATGGTGAGTTATTAGGACAGGTATCCCAATCAATCAACCAACATGCAGTTGTGAACGGAATGGATATTGATGATGCTAAGAAAGAGTGGGATTTGGCTAAGGGTAAGATAGTAGATGTACAAACTCAAATAGATAAATTAGAATCTCAATATGAAGCTAATTTGGAAAAACTTAAACATTTGGAACAGCATGAGTATGACCCGAATTGTAAGTTTTGTATGAATAATGTATTTGTTAAGGATGCTATTGCTACCAAAGAAATTGTTAAGAATCAAGAAGCTCAATTAGAATCTCTTAATTTATCACATCAAACGTTAATCAAAGCAACCGAACCATATTCGGAAGTTGAAGATGTTTGGAGTAAGTTAGTAGAACTTCGTAACAAATATCATAAGGGTATTGTAGTTAGGGAAAAGGCTGAGGCAGAGTTGGGAACATTGGAAACCCAAAATCAATTATTAGAAAATCAATTAGAAAGTGTACAATCTGATATTAACAAATATTATGAGAATGAAGCCACTATTCAAAAGAATGTAGAAATAAACGAACAAATCAAATCATTAGAAACTGATAAGAAAGAATTGGATAAGAAAATTGGTGATGTAAGTAAAAAGATTACGGGATGTACAATGAGGATGGGTTCTATTCAGGCTTTTATTGATTCTACAAAAAGACAAATGGAAGAAGTTAAGGATTTGGAAGCAAAGAGTACCCTATACACATATTACTTAGATGCGGTTAAGAAAGATGGTGTTCCATATGAATTAATTTCGAAAGCAATGCCTGTAATTGAATCTGAAGTAAACAATATATTAGCACAAGTTGTAGACTTCTCACTCTCAATGGATACGGATGGAAAGAATATTAACGCTAAAATCGTTTACGAAGACCAGGAGTGGACTTTGGAAATGTGTAGTGGTATGGAGAAGTTCATATCAGGTCTAGCGATTAGAGTGGCTCTAATTAACATATGTGGACTTCCTAGACCTAACTTCTTAGTAATAGATGAAGGGTTTGGTACATTAGATGCTGATAACCTATCATCACTCTTTATGATGATGCAATATCTTAAAACTCAATTTGACTTTATTTGGGTAATTTCTCACTTAGAGCAGATGAGAGATATTGTGGATGGACTTATTGAAATTAAAAAAGAAAACGGATTCTCTAAAATTAAGTTTTAGAATTTACTGGTAATACATTTTTAGGTGGGGTCTTCTTTGAGGATTCCACCTTTTCTTTTATAAGGGTTTCTACCAATCCATTTATTTTGTAACCTTTCTCTTTACAAAAATCCTTCAATAATTGATGAATCTGGGCATCAATTTGTATCATTGCGTATTTTTTCATATACTTCTTTAGTTTTCTTTAGAATTCTATATATAATTATGGAGATAAAAAATTATTGAAATATTTATTTTATATAACCGAAAATAATTAATGGCAGTAATAAAAAAATTCGCAGAAGTTTTAACGCAAAATTTAACTTCGTTTGGAGCATTCATATTAGATACCAACCCAAATTCTGAATACTTTAAGATAACAGAGTTTAAAGATACATTTACGGGTGGTAAGAATGGATTTCTAATTGAAGGTAGCGAGCATTTAAAAGAATCCACAGAAATTAAAATTCAAATTTTAGATGTTGATGGGAATCCAGTTTATTACGAGCCAGGTAATGGTATTCCTGAGTATTATGAAGGTACATCTAAATTAGTAGCTGTTTACGTTTACGATGATACACCAATTGGTTCTGCTAAAATAACAATTTTAGGTGAATTAAAAACTTATGTAGATGAAGGTGGTGTAATAAAACCTATTCCAGATGAATGGAAAGATGTTTATAATGTAAAGTGGGAAAAAACTTTTCAAATAAACAAACTTCTATCAAATGAAGATAAAGTTAGATTTTATAAAAGACCTGTTGTAAACATAGATGAGATAGTAAAGCCTATTTTTAATAATGTAACAACTACAATAACACAAACGGGTTCTTTAAGTGGTATTGCACAATCACCAATAGCAGGACAAAGATTAGTAGATGTTACAACTCCAACAACGTACTTATTAAGAATTAATGATTCTACAAATTGGACAGGTTCGGTAGTAGGCACAACAATTTCAGTACCATCTTTAGGATATTCCACAACAGTAGATAATGTAATAAATAATAAAGATGTTTTAGTAATAACACCCTATACTGAAAATGGATTGGTATCCAATTTTTCAAATAAAGGATATACCGCATCATTCAATTATACAGAAGGTGTAAACAATTTAAAAACAGCTCTCACCGGTTCTTTTGCTAAAATAAATTTATCAGATTTAACAACATTTGTTGGGGATTGTGCTAGGGTAAAAATATTTAGAAAATCTCAATCGGATTTAGCTGATTATCAGTTTATACAAGAAATAAGATTAGAGTCTAACGAATTACTAAGAGATTTAGAATCAACAACTAAAAACGAAGAATTTTATGGTATCTTTGATGCTGTTAATTTTAAAAATTATTGGGTAACATCTTCAAACAATGTAACAACAACATTTAATCAAAATTATTTATTTAATTCTATAAAATTAGATAGTAATGGTGCTAATAATTTTTATACATCTAAGTCTTTAGATATAACGGAGGGTACTGAATATACACTAAACTTTAATCTTAGAGTTGGAAATGGAGAAGTTTTAGCAGGAAATTATTTAAGAGCATTTTTAAGTGGTTCTAGACAATCAACTATTAATGGTTCTCCTGTAACAATACAAGTTGAACAAAATATTTCAACAATAACATCGGATAGTTCTTTATTACAAAAAAATGAATTATCTGCTAATTTTAAAGCAGAACAAATTAATAATGGAAAACTTTACTTTGAGGTAAAGGGTGATGGTTGGCATTTAGCTGATGTTAGTTTACGCGCTTCACAAGAAACAGCATACTCACCTGATGCAATCACATTTATCCAAAGTGTACCTAGAACATTACCTGAGGAAACATTTTTATATCGTTTTGAATTTTATGATATAAATAACAATTATATTCCTGTTTTAGTTGAAGCAAGTAAAACTTTTAATGGTGGTAATTTGCAAAGAATACAAAAAGGATTGGTATTTAATCCTCGTTCTTTACAATTTCAATTTGATTCTGGTTCACAACCAGTTCCACCAACTGTAGTAGGGTTTACAGTTACTAAAAACCTATTAACGGGTTCAGTAACTTACACATCACAATCGTTTGACTTTGATGGTAATGAATTATTTGGGGATAACTATACTTCATCAATTACGGTAGGTGGCGGATTTCCTGGTTTATTAGATGATATAACCTCTGATGCACCAACAATGACAGTACAACATTTTACAGGTTCAAGAACTGATAAAATTGTACAATTAGTTAAAATAACTGGAGAGGTAGAGGGATTTACCGATACAATAATATTCAGTAGAGTATTAGATGGATTTGGTGGTGTAAATTATGTAATCAGACCATATAGAGGTACACAAATCAGAAATAGTAGTACATCTTCATTAGAAATTCAAGCGGTTCGTATTGATGGTGTTAATGATATTGAGTTAAGTAGTTTAACTAAACCAGAAAAAGGATGGCCGGATACACAACTTCACGTTATATCACGCTCTTTAGAAGGTAATGAAAAATTTGTAAACCTTGCATTCGCATCATCAAGTAGATATATTTTAGGATTAACAACTGGTTCATTGGGTAGTGGGCAGATAAATTATAATGCAGTTTTTAATAGAGATTCTATTGATGTTAGAAGAACAGTCTATATGATGTCATCTGCATCTGCTGCATCTGGACCTGCATTCCAAACATCTGGCTCAGTTTTAGCAAGTATAATTTTAGAAGATTTGCAAGATGGATTGGATACACCAGTTGTTATATTCAATGCAGATACTTTTAATATTGACCCTAGAAACGAAAGAACGTTTAGACCTCAATTTGGATTTGCAACCGCATCATTTTATAAAAGGGGTAGTACAGATTTAATAACAGCATCATTTCAGGTATTTCCATCAATGTCAATTAATCAAGATTGGACTCCTGAGTATTGGTTTTATTATACAACACAAAGTGTAGACCCAACAATTTCAGTTGTAGCAATTGATGAGAATAGAAGAATTATTCCAGCGGGAGCATTGAATTCGGTTGTACGTTCTCCTTTATCTCAAAGTAAAAATATTACTGTTAAATTTACATACACCGAACCATATACATCGCCATCAACCCCAACGGCTTCTATATCAGTAGATAAAACATTTACCATAGTTCCGCAAGGTACACCTGGAGATGAAACAATTGTGTTTGAAGTAAATCCGGTTGCTATTACATTAGCAGCAAATTCAAAAGGTATTGTAAATGATTATAAACCAAGTATTACTGATATTAGAGTTAAGCAAGGTTCAAGATATTTATCATTTAGTTCAAGCGCTGCATCTCATCCATTCTTTTCACATGGACAGTTTTACATAGCAAGTTCTTCTATTATAGAACAAAATGTAAAAGCAGGTAATATACATTTTACTTCATCATTTGGAGTTCCTTATACAGCATCTCTTATTGTATCTCAATCATCAAACTTAATAGATTTGAGTGGTAGTGTTACATATCCACTTGTAATTCATCCATATTTTACATCATCTATATACACTGCGAGTGTTGTAGTAAATTATACAAAAGTATTAGATGGACCTCCGCCAATACAAATTGTTATATCACCAACATCGGTAGCAATTCCTGCGGATGAGGTTGGATTTGTATCATCATATACAAATGCAAACACATCTATAACTGTAAAAGAAGGTGATGACTTTTTATTATACACAGCATCTCAGGCACCTGGTACTTGGAAAATAAATTCAATAGAAACTAGAACTGGTAACGTTTGGAATATAAGAACAGGCTCATTAGTAACTGGTTCTGCTAGTAGTTCATTCGGAACATTTAATCGTTTTGATTATCCATATGTTTCAGCAAGTGCAACATATACAATTCAAGTTTATCCAAACGCTTTAGGTAGCGGACATCAATACACATCATCTATATTCCAAAGAACTCAAACATTTACAAAGAATGTTTCAGTACCAAACGCAAGAACAGTAGAATTAAAAGCAAACCCTTATACTATAAATTACGATAGAGATGGATACAAAGTTTCTCCTGAAGGTGATGTTGAATTAAAAGCAACTGCACAAAACTATACTGGTTCTACTTGGTTTACTTTATTCTATGTGGATACTGATGGTAGTGAAACACTTTATGATGGACCTTATTATGAAGGAGTTCCTGAATATACATTTATTGTTCCTGGTACTGATGCTGCTGGGCCCGAAGAAAATAAAACTTGGAGAGTAAAATTAACCGATGGAAATCCATACACATCATCAATTTTAAATCCATATAGAGCAGAAGGTCAATTAACAATTGCTGGTATCAAAGCAGGGGCTGACGCGTACCAAATTGCAGCAGATAATATAAACACATCTATAACTGCAGAATTGTTTGATACTAACACAAGTGGAACAGCTATTAAACTACCAACTTTTAAAGGAATTAATCAGTTAATAAACGTAACATCGGGAACATATCCAGCTCCACAACCTACCGATTACGATTATCTTTACAACTTAATTGGTATATTGGGATATGCATCCGCATCTATTTTTTATAAATCACCTTGGATTACATTAGGTTCTAATAGAGTAACAACTAACCCAGCTTCAATGCCTGATATTGCCGCATGGGATAAACCTGGAATCAATAGGAGTGGTGAAATTGTTTATAAAGTTGAATTTGAAGGATACTCATCAAATTTAGGAACAAACCCACCAACAAGACACACAGAGTTTGTAACTCAATCAATAGCTGTACAATTTACAGAACCAGCTCCATATGATGCTAAATTGCAAAATGATAATTCTTCAATTGTATATAAAGTATCTGGAGAAGTAACTTTAGGTTCAACTTCTAATCTAATACGAGCATATAGAGGTAACTATGAATTAGTTAATAGACCTGCTGGATTTACTGGAGCTCAAATTGATGCATATGGAAGTTCATCTTATGAATATCAATGTAGAGTTCAAGTTTATTCAAAATCATCTCACATTACTTTAGATAACGGAAACTTAATAGTGGGTAGTTATTTAAGTGGTACGCCGGCAAGTATGCCTGGTGTAACCGCATGGAGTAGTCCCGAAACAAACCCAACTGCTGAAATTGTATATAAAATTTATTGTGAAGGTAGACAAGAATTAATTAAAACACAATCTTTATCAATACAATATGAAGGTAATACTGGTCCTGGTATTGTGATGAGAGGACAGTGGGTTGAAACGGAAGATTATATTGGTTCGGTAGAAACTACAAATCAACGTAGAGATGCAGTAATATTCCCAGACCCAACGGGTAGTTCTGGTGAAACCCACTTTTGGGCAGCTATTAGTGGGTCTGGTCCTGGTACGTTTGATAATAATGCTGTTTTAGTTGGAAAGCAATTACCAACAAATCCATTATCACCATCTTATACTGATACTGCATATTGGCAGTATTTGGGACAACAAGATTTCTTCGTAGCAGCTAAGATTGCAATATTTGAAGAATCTTATGTTAAAAATACTATCAACGTTGGTACATACAATAACACATCAAAATATGCAAATATTGTATTAGCAGGTGGAAGGCCGGACCCATACATTTCAATAGGTCAGCATGGTACGGTTGGTACTGGTGGTACAAGCGGAACAAGTATAAACCCATCAACAGCAGGAGCAGCTGGAACTTCTGGTACAGGTATTATTGGATATGATAGACCTGGTATTTGGATGGGATTATATGAGCAAGGGGCTAGTGGAACATTTGGTAGATTATCAATCAAAGATTATTCCGGTACAAACTATATGAATTGGGATGGCACTACTCTAATTCTTAGTGGTTTATTGAACGCAGGTGGAATGAAACTTGGTAGAGGTGTAAATGGTGCTAATAATGGTTTATATTTAAACGCAAACAATTATTGGTATGATAGTGGTACTGCTTTTAAAGTTGGAGGTTCGACAAATTATTTAGAATGGGATGGTACTAATTTAACTTTAAGAGGTTCATTAAGACAAGTTTCAAGTGGAAATCCTGAAGGTGAATTTAGAGGAGCTTGGGCATCTGGGACACAATATTATATAGATGATGTTGTAACATATGGTACGGTTCCTGGTGTATCTTCATATATTTCTTCTACAAATCACGTTTCTACAAATGATACAAACGTTAATACGGGGTATCCACCAAACGCAACAAATGCTTGGACATTATATGCTGCAGCAGGTACATCTGGTACAGCTGGTACGGGTGGTAGCTCTGGAACGGCAGGTACAGCAGGTGCTACAGGTCCTGGTGTTGTTTATAGAGGCGAATATGATGCAGCAACAGCTTATATTTTTCAAACAGGAGTTCGTAGAGATATTGTAAAATACTCTGGAGCATATTATCTAACAAAGCAGAACACAACAGGAAACTTACCAACAAATACAACATATTGGGAATCATTTGGTGCACAATTTAGTTCGGTAGCAACTGATATACTTTTAGCACAAGATGCAACTATTACACGTGGATTAGTGATGGGTAGTGATGGTAGTACAAGCGGATTTGTTAGAAGTGCAAATGCAGATACACTCACAACGGGTTCAGCTCCAGGTTTTTATATGAGAACTGATGGTCAGTTTAGATTAGGATATAATCCTGAAGATGTACACCATCCAGCTGGTCAAAAACCACCATATATGTTGTGGGATAATACCACACTTACAATTAGAGGTAAAATTGAAACTGACCAAAATACTGTATCTCAATTGGGTAACTGGAAGGTTGAAAACGGAGCATTTATGGATAGCTCTGAGCAAATGGTGTTAGATGCTGGTATTAAACAAATAATAATAAAAGATTCATCCGATACCCCAAGGGTGTTCATAAAGCAATCAAATATTTCTAGTCCAAGTGGTACTTCTGCAACTGCGGTTATTAACCCATTATCAACTTATAGTTTTGGGGCGGGAGAGCAATTTACTATTGGTTCTATTGATGTTAGTGAATACACATATGATACCACTGGATTTTATGTATCCCAACCTGGAACATATACAATTTCTTCTGTAAACTGGGGAACTGGTGGTGGAATATATGCACAAGCAGATATGAATTTCAATGGATATCTTAGTTTATATATGCAAGCTGTTATATATAATACCGATGACTTAACTGGTACTTATATTGGTGGTATAGGGTTGGGTTCGCTTACTGGAGGAGGAATATATACGGCCGGTGATGAGGATAATACATATTTTTATAATGGAGGTACATTATCATTAACATTCCCAGCGCCGGGTACATATTATGTGCATACTTACCTAGCAGTATATGGGTATATATCCGGAGGAACTGTAACTTTAAGTGGAGCCGATAATCCAGCATCAAATACATTTACAATTCAACAATCTCAAACTGAATTGGGACAAGATGGATTTTTAGTTGTAGCAGATGCAAATAACTATGCTAAGATTCAAAGAACTACCACAGACCCAATAATTGATATTAAAACAAATGGTACAACTCCAGGTTTAAGAATTACAAACGCTAACGGTTCCGCATCAGCGAAAGCAATTGAAATATTAGCTGGGGATTTAACTTTATCTGGAGCTGGTAATAATATAATGGTTAATGGTGGATATATTGGAACGGAAAATACGGCAGGCGGTATTCGTTTTCAAACCGATGGGTCTAACTCTGTATTAATAGGTCAAAACTGGCCATCCCAAGCATCAAACGTAGCAACTGCAAGATTGAGAATTGGTACTAAACTTGGTATAAGTGGTAGAGAACTAATATTTGATTCATCTACTCTAAGAGTTAAAACCAATATTGAAGATTATCCTAATAATGCATACAATAGTATAAAAAATTTAAAACCAGTCCTATATACACCTTTAAAAGTGGTAGATAGTACTAGATATATAACTGATGGTGAGGATGATTATAGCGATTCATATCCAATGCCAAACGCTAAAGAATACATAGGTAAGCAGGGTGGATTTATAGCAGAGTGGTTAGATGCAGATCCTGAAATGAGAAGATATGTATCATATGGTGTTAGTGGTAGTTTAATTACTAAAGATGCGATAAACTATGATATGATTGTAGTTCCATTAACTAAAGCAGTTCAAATTCTTATGGATAAAGTAGAAGCGTTGGAGGCACATATTAGTGGTTCTTTGTAACGTTTTAAATATATTTATATATTTATATTTAATAAAGGTTATGGCACAAAAAATGAATATAATTGTTGTAGATGATTTCTATGGCAATCCGTTTGAAGTAAGAAATTTTGCTTTACAACAAGAATTTAATGTAACTGGTGGATTTCCCGGATTTAGAACCAAACCAATGATAAACGATACTATCAAAGATGCGATAGAATATGTTGTAAGTCCTTGGGGTGGTAGAGTAATTGATTGGTTTGAGGATGGTCATACTGGAGCATTTCAGTACACAACAGAAGAGCATCATTCATGGATTCATTGTGATGGTGGTAATAATTGGGCAGCAGTTTTGTATTTAACACCACATGCCCCAATTTCATCTGGAACTGCTTTTTATAGACACAAATTAACAAAATTAGAATCGTTTCAACATACAAATGAAATACCAACCGAAGTGGATTTAAATCATCCATATTTGAGAGATTATAAAGATATTACAAAATGGGAAATTACGGATTATGTATCTAACAAATTTAATAGATTGGTTTTATATAGAGCTGATTTATTTCACAAATCTATGGATTATTTTGGAAAAGATAAACACAATGGAAGATTATTTCAAGTATTCTTCTTTAACACACAAAATTAAAAAATATGCAAGAAAAAACTGAAAAATTGGATGAACAAATTTTAAATAATTTGAAAGAATATCAATCAAAGCTAAGTGATTTTACATTTGAATTAGGACAAATTGAAATTAATCTTTTACAATTAAAAAGCTATAAAAGTTCAATTGAAACCGAATACAAAAAAACAAAACTTGGTTTTGACGAGGTAGTAAAAGGTTTGGAAGAAAAATATCCAAATGGAGAAATTAATTTAACTGAAGGAACAGTAACATATCAAGAATAAATTTGGAAATTACAAAATAATTTCGTATATTTGTTACAATGGCTAATAATATGAGAAAAAAATTGTTATATGTATGTCCGCACTTATCAACAGGTGGACAGCCTCAATATACCTACAAACAAATCAAACATTTTATAAATGACTTTGATATTCAAGTTGTTGAAATAAACAATAGTGGTGGAGATGCTTTTGTTGTTCAAAAAAATAGAATAAAAGAATTAGTGCCTGTACATACATTGGGTAGTAATAAAAAAGAAATTTTGGACCACATAAGAACTTTCAATCCAGATATAATACACTTTCAAGAAATACCTGAATACGATTTACCACTTGATATAGTAGAAAGAATATTTTCAAAAGAAAGAAAATACTTCATAGTGTGCTCAACACATGGTTCTTTAACTAATCCATCTGATATTATTTACCAACCAGACAGATATGTTTTAGTATCCGAATGGAGTAAACAAAGATTTGAAGGTGCTGACTTGGGTGTTGAACTTGATGTTTGGCAGTATCCTATCGAAGATTATATCTTTAGTAAAGATGATGCAAAAAAAGAATTAGGATTAGACCCAACATGGAAGCATGTGTTAATGGTTGGGTTATTCTCACCCGGTAAAAATCAAGGTGAAATATTTTCAATAGCTAGGCAATTAGAAAAATATAAAATTAAATTTCATTTTGTAGGCAATCAAGCTATGAATTTTGAAAGTTATTGGTCACCTATAATGAAATACAAACCTGAAAATTGTATCATATGGGGTGAAAGAAATGATGTTGATACTTTCTACGCAGCTTGTGACCTTTTTTATTTTTCATCAAAATTAGAATTAAATCCTTTATCAATTAAAGAAGCTCTTTCTTACAAAATGCCTTCTATATTTAGAAAACTTCATACCTATTTGGATACATATGATAATAACCCATTGGTAACATATATTGATGATGATTTAAAACTTACAAAGAGAATAATATTAGAAAAATTACAACCTGAGTTTAATGAAATACCTGGATGGTTTGCATATTCGGAATTATATAATAGTATGGTTGATAGTGCATCTGGTGGAGAAACTTTTGTTGAGGTTGGTGCTTGGTTTGGTAAATCTACAAATTATTTATCATCAAAAATAAAAGAATCTGGAAAAGATATAAACTTTACATCAATAGACACTTGGAAAGGTACTGATGATGAAGATTTGCATCAAAATATTGTAAACTCTTTTAATGGAGATATATTTTATGAATTTGTTGATAACACAGTATTATCAGATAACTATGGTAGATTGAATACAATCAAAGATACTTCTAAAAACGCAGCTAATAACTTTGCAAATAATAGTATTGATTTTATAATGATTGATGCAGGCCATTCTTATGAAGCATTGATGGAGGATTTAAATATTTGGTACAATAAAGTAAAACCAGGTGGTATAATTAGTGGTGATGATTATGGGGTTTTTGATGGAGTTACACGAGCAGCAAATGAATATTTTTATGGACAATTTCATCAAGGATTTCGTTCATTTGTAAGAAAAAAACCTCGTATCCAAATTAAGCATATGTTGACTAGACCAACTGATATGAGAGAAAGAGTATCCATACAATCATTACAACAATTAGAAAGATATGGTATGTTCTATCAGCCAATTATAAACGAAGTATATGAAGGAATACCACCTTCTGAAAATTGTAGAAGACCGGAACACATTTCACCAACAAATACTCCAGGTGAATTATGGCCTGGTGCCGGATTAGGTTGGATGACAGGTAGACACTATGGATGCTATTTGGCACATAGAAACGCATTGGAAACGATTGATGAAGAAAATTTTGATTATACTTTGATATTTGAAGCAGATGCATTCATTTATACTGGATTGGAAGAATTTGTTGATGTTGTGAATAAAGCATGTTTCATGTCAGAGCTAAACGATGCATACTTTATATCATTTGCAAATAATCCTTGTAGAGAAAGAACTAAGATAGATGAATTATTTTCTTTAACAGGACCTTCACAAGATTTGGCACATTGTTATCTTATACCAAACCGAACTAAAGGTTGGTGGATGGACAGAATAAAAGATTGTGGATGGGATGTTGGTGACCTTTGGTATAATCATGTATTTTACCATCATCCTATGAAACGTTATACAACAAACAAAATGTATAGTAAACAAGCCGAAGGATATTCACTATTAGATTTGACAGTTAAAACTTGGAGTTAATGATATACGAAAATTTAAAAAAGAATCTCAACAATAAAAGAAAAGTTGATAACAAAGTGTTTGTACATTTTGTTAGAGGCGCATTTGTTGAAATAAAAGGAAATATTCAAAAAAATTACAAAGTTAAATTTTTTGATAATAGAACGGGGAGATTGTTATTCAGTTCTGATATATCAACAAATATGTGGACAAAATGTAATGTTGAATATTTTGTTGAATGGCGTATTGAAATATATGAAGGTGATAAGTTATGGTGGCATCATATATACAATGCACACAACAAAAGAGTTTATGTTGCTCTAGATTCTAAAGCATTGGGTGATAGTTTAGCATGGATTCCGTATGTAGAAGAATTTGGAAAAGTGCATGGAGCAAAAATGATTGTTTCAACTTTTATGAACACTATGTTTGAAGAAAAATACCCAAACATAGAATTTGTTGTTCCCGGTGTAAGTGTTGAAAATCTTTACGCTATGTACTCTATTGGTTTATTTTACAATGAAGATAATACAATTAATATTTACAAAAATCCAATAGACCCAAAGAAGCAAACAATGCAAAAAATGTGTTCTGATATATTGGGATTAGATTTTAAAGAAATAAAACCAAAATTAAAAGATAGAAAAATTTCAATAGATTCAAACTACAAACAAGTTTGTATAGGAATACATGGTACAGCTCAATCTAAATTTTGGAATAATCCAACTGGTTGGCAAGAAGTTGTAAATTGGTTAAATCAAAAAGGATATGTTGTGAAACTTCTTTCAAAAGAAGGTGAAAATTATATGGGAAACCAATTACCATCTGGAATCGTAAGACATCCAGAAGGACCGTTAGAATTGGTTATGGATGAAATGAAAAAATCAAAAGCATTCATTGGTATTGGTAGTGGATTGAGTTGGTTGAGTTGGGCATTGGACGTACCAACAGTATTAATAAGTGGATTTTCTTATAGATGGGCAGAAATGGAAGATTGTATTCGTATTGGAGCACCCACTGGAAAATGTGAAGGATGCTTTAACCGATTGAGATTGGATCCTGGTGACTGGAATTGGTGTCCAGACCATAAAGGAACTGAAAGACAATTTGAATGTACTAAATCAATTACATCCGAAATGGTAATCAAAGAATTGGAAAAATTTCTATAATGAAAAAGGTTTGGGTAAACGGAACTTTTGATGTTTTACACATCGGGCATATAAAACTTTTAGAATATGCATCATCTTTTGGAACTCTAAGAGTTGGCATTGATACTGATGAAAGAGTTAGAGAAAAGAAAGGTGAATCAAGACCATACAATTCATTGGAAGATAGAATGGGATTTATGCGTAGCATTAGATTTGTTGATAGTGTTGTTGCATTTGATTCCGATGAATCTCTTATAGAACACATAAAGCAATGGAGACCTGATATTATGGTAATTGGGGATGATTACACATATGAACAAATAATAGGAAAAGAATTTATTCCTAAGATTGAATACTTTAAAAAAGTAGAGGGTATAAGCACTTCAAAAATATTAGGAGATGGCAAAATATAAAGTATTAGTAGTTGGAGAAAAATGCACAGATATTTTTGTATATGGTACAACCAACAGAAAATCACCAGAAGGAAATGGACCTGTTTTCATACCAAATAACGAAGTTTATGGAGATGGTATGGCATTAAATACGGCTAACAATTTAGCATCAATGGGATTACAAGTTGATGTATTTTGTGATACTGGAAATATTACAAAAACAAGATATGTTGACGAAAATACTAATGAATTATACATAAGGGTAGACGAAAATGATATAGTAGAAAAGATAAACTTATCAGATTTACCCAAATTAGACAACTATGATGCAATAGTTATATCCGATTATTGTAAGGGATTTTTGACTGAGGAAGATATATCTTATATTTCAAAACTACATAGGTTAGTAGTTTTAGATACAAAAAAATATTTAGGAAGTTGGTGTAAGGATGTATCTTTTATAAAACTAAATAGGTTTGAGGCTCAAAATAACCATGATATAATAATAGAAAATAAATGGTTAGATGATAAGATAATAACCACTTTAGATGGTAGCGGAGCTTGTTATAAAGGTAATGTAATAAAAACCGAAAAGGTTGAAAATGCGGATGTAAGTGGGGCTGGGGATACTTTTGTAGCGGCGTTTGTTGCAAGATACTTAGATTCTGAAAATGTAGAAGAATCTATTGATTGGGCAAATTATTGTGCCGGTTCTGTTGTACGAAAAAAAGGAGTTTCTGTATTTGGAAACTAAAAATTAGAAAATAATATAGTTATATATACAAATAAAAAAATAATAATTTATGGCAGGTTTAGATAATATACCACAGCAACAACAAATTACAATTGAAACAGCAAAAATTGATGCGGAAACTATGCAATCAATTAATGATTTAAATCAGAAAATTCAGGGTTTGGTTTTGGATTTTGGACAAATCTACATTCGTAGAAAAGAAATTCAAGACGAAATGGTAAGAATGGATGATTTCTTAGAGAAAGGCGAAGATGAATTTAAAGTACTAAATACTCAATTAAGAGAAATTATTGATGGTTTGGATGATAAATATCCACAAGGAAGAATCAATATGCAGGATGGTACTATACAATATCAACCAGGCGCACCAACAAGAAAGCAACTTGCAGAAATGCAAAGACAGCAACAATCATCAACAATGCCTGATGGTTCAACTGGTATGAAAGTTGTAAAAGAGTAATCCTAATATTTATTCATATAGAAAACTATATGAGAGGATTAGCAAAATTTTTAGTAGAAACAATATTGGGAGAAGCGGCTAAGGTAGACAAAGTGGTTGTTGTCTATTCAGGCCGCTTTCAACCATTTCATAAGGGTCACTACGCAACGTATGACCATTTGGTTAAGAAGTTCGGAAAAGATAATGTTTATATAGGAACTTCTGATGTAACCGATTCAAAAAAATCTCCATTTAATTTTAAGGAAAAGAAAGTCATTATGACAAAAATGTTTGGTATCCCAACAAACAAAATTGTTAATGTCCGTAATCCTTATGCACCACAAGAAATACTTAATAAATTTAATGAAGATACTACTGGTTTTATAACTGTAGTTGGTGAGAAAGATGAAGCACGTTTAGGTGGTAAATATTTCATACCATATAAAGGAAAGGTAGTAGAACCTTATTTAGAAAGAGGATATGTTTATGCAGCACCTGCACAACCCAACGCTATTAGTGGAACTGATGTTCGTTATTGGTTAAGTGCTGGTAATGAGGCTGATAGAAAGAAAGGTTTTATGAAAGCATATCCTAAGTTTGATGAGCAAGTATTTAAAATGATTACTCTAAAACTTAAATCTCTTAAAGAATATATTAACGAAGAAATAAAATTAAATGTTAAGGTTGGTGATGAAATTCTTATGGGTAAATTTAAGAACAAAAAAGTTCTTGTTAAATCCATAGGTAAAGATGAATGGGGAATGCCAACAATTAATGGTAAGAAAGCAGTAACTTTTAGAATTCCTAAAAAAGAAAATTTAAAGGAAGCAACTGGAGGAGCCGCAGGTTTTACAGCAGGTGACGAACCAGATATGTCATTTGTAGCAGATGGGCAAAAAAGAATATTAAACAAATATAAGCCTGAAAATTGGTATAAGCAAGGTGGGTATGTCCAGTTAGAAGAACCAACAGCAGATGCTATGCGTGGTAGAGGTAAAAATAAAGATAACGAATCACAATTTAGAAAAGCTATATACAAAGTAAAAAATGTAGTTCAAAGTACACTTAATCCAGCAGATGACCCTCACACTGTAGAAGATTGGCAGCAAATTAATAGAGAAACACCTTTGGAAAAACCTAAAAGATTTTGGGAACTTCCTAAAAATCAAAAACCTCAAATAATTTCAAAAGAAGATATAAATGAAATCATTGATGAAGTTGAACAAGAATTATTAGATGAAATGGGTTTTCCTGGCGGAGCTGGTGTTGGTCTGAGTTTACCAGGTGGATATATTAATGGAGCACCAAATCCAAAAGATGTTAAGAAATTAAAATCTAAATTGGATAAAGATGGTAGTGAAGAATACACTAAAGTAAAAGAAGATAAGATACCTGGTGGATTGGCAAAGGGAATGTCATTATCAGATATTGCAAAACATCATAATATAAGTCCACAAACTTTAAAAAATGAATTCATCAAAGGATATGCGGTTGAAAGAGAGCATACTACTGATGTAGAAGTTGCAAAAGAAATTGCATTAGACCATTTATACGAAGACCCAAATTATTATAGTAAATTATCAAAGATTGAAACTCCTTTAAGTGAGGGTTTACTTTTAGAAGGTGGTGCGTATGGACATATGGCACATCCATTTGATATTGAAATGGGTTTAACATTTGGTGACCTTAAACAAATTGTTGTAAAAGCATTAAATGGTGATTTGGAATTAGCAAGAGAAAAAACTGATGGACAGGCATTAGCAATTAGTTGGGTGAATGGTAGATTAGTTGCGGCTCGTAACAAATCACACCTAAAGAACAAAGGAGCTGGTGCTATGACAATAGGACAGGTAGCAGATAAGTTTGCCGGTAGAGGTGGATTGACGGATGCATATAATTACGCAATGAAAGATTTATCTGCGGCAATAGCAGCATTATCCGAACCACAACGTAAAATGATATTCAAGAGTGGAAGTTGTTTTATGAATTTGGAAGTAATATATCCAACTTCAGTAAATGTAATTCCTTATAATCAACCACTATTAGTATTTCATGGTACATTTGAATACGATAAAGAAGGAAATATAATTGGTGAAAATCAACAAGCAGCTAGAATATTGGCTGGTATGATTAAGCAAGTAAATGCACATGTTCAATCTAAGTACACAATACAAGGACCACCAATGCAGAAACTCCCAAAATCAGAAAATCTTTCTAAACTACAAGGAAAGTACATTTCAATGATTTCAAAACTTCAATCTGAATTTGGATTAAAAGATTCCGATGGTGTGGCTGATTATCATCAAGCATGGTGGACTAAGTTTGTAGAAAAAGGTGCAAAAAAATTAGATACACAAGAAAAAATAGGATTGGTTAAAAGATGGGCTTTTGGAGATAAATCATTCCGTATTAATACAATACAAGACCCTAAAATAAAAGCATGGGCTGAGGGAGTTGATAAACAAGACCAACAAAAAATATCAAAACAAAACTTAATGAAGTTTGAAGAAATATTTTTAGGTGTTGGTGCAGAAGTTCTCTCATTTATGAGTTCCGTACTTACAGCAAATCCTGAATCTGCAAAAAGACAGATGGTTGGTAGATTGCAATCAACTATACAACAAGTGAAAGCAAGTGGAGACCCTAAAAAGATTGAAAAACTTAAATTAGAATTACAAAGATTAGAAGCTTTGGGTGGATTTGAAAAAATTGTACCAAATGAGGGTATTGTTTTTGTGTATAATGGTAATACATACAAATTGACAGGAGCATTTGCGCCGTTGAATCAGATATTGGGTATATTTTTCTAAAAAAATTGTTTTTATTTTATTTTGATATACTTATATATACAAATATATCGGATATAATATGTCAAAGGAATTCCAAAAAAAGTTTATGCATCCAACTCGTAGAAAGTTGGTTAATATGGTGTTGCAGGGTGGTGATTACGAAAAAAATACTCAAATATCTTTAGCAAATACCGAAGTAAAACAAAAAAGAGAAGTTGGTGAGGTTTGGACTGATTCAGATGGAAAAACTTGGGAACAAAAAGAATATGGTAAAGTAAGAATAAATGAACTATCAGAAACTATGTCTGAAGTTAGAGATTACCTATCTAAATTGAACACTTGTAAATCTGAAGATTGTAATACAATTAAATTAAGTAGAGCTGATAAAAAACTTATATCTAAAACTGGATATTGTGCAACTTGTTTAGGTAAGAGAGAAACTCTTATAAAAATAGATGGATTGTGGGAACAATATGAGCACTATAAAATGTTAAATAACATTATATCAAAGGGAAAGGATATTTTAGATAAATTACATCAAGCTTATAAAGATGCAAAGCAAGAATATGAATTTGTGCATGAAGATGGTAAGATTGAAAAGTGGGTATTGGAAAAAGATGTAAATGAAATTAAAGCTGAAATTCTTGCCGATATTACATTTTATGAAGGTGAGGTTGAACAAGCTAAAAAATGGAGAAAAGAAGCTTGGGAAAAACTTAAAGATAAAAACTACGATTTAGTTAAACCACCAGTAGACTAATGGCTCAGAATTTAGGAATAACACAAAAGAAATCTTTAAAAGAGATTATAGCTGAAGAATACAAAAAGTGCGCTAGTGACCCTATCCACTTTATGAAAAAATATTGTATGATTCAACATCCGGTGAGAGGTAAGATACCTTTTCACCTTTTCCCATTTCAGGAAAAAACTTTAACTGAATTTGCTGGAAATAGATTTAATATAGTTCTTAAATCAAGACAAACTGGTATCTCAACTCTTTCAGCTGGATATGCACTTTGGAAAATGTTATTTAATACGGATTTTAACGTATTGGTTATTGCCACTAAGCAAGATGTAGCAAAGAACTTGGTAACTAAAGTAAGGGTAATGCATGAGTTACTACCTAGTTGGTTAAAGGGTGGTTCTTTGGAAGATAACAAACTTTCACTTCGTTTAAATAATGGTTCTCAAATTAAAGCGATTGCATCTTCACCTGATGCAGGACGTTCTGAAGCACTTTCCTTACTGATATTTGATGAGGCTGCGTTTATTGATGATATTGATGAGATTTGGGTAGCGGCTCAATCTACATTATCAACAGGTGGTAGTTGTATTGCACTTTCTACTCCAAATGGTGTGGGTAATTGGTTTCATAAAACTTGGTTGGGTGCTGAAGATGGAACAAATCCTTTTAACACAATTCGTTTACATTGGACAGTACATCCTGAGAGAGACCAAAGTTGGAGAGATGAGCAGGAAAAATTATTAGGACAGAAGAAAGCAGCTCAAGAGTGCGATTGTGACTTCGTATCATCCGGTGATACTGTAATTGATCCTGAATTATTGATGTTTTACAAAGAAACTTATTGTCAAGACCCAATTGAAAAGACTGGATTTGATGGAAACCTTTGGAGATGGGAATATCCAACTGCAAATGGTTCGTATATGGTTGTAGCGGACGTAGCAAGAGGGGATGGGTCTGACTATTCAGCGTGTCATGTTATGGACATTATAAATGCAACACAGGTAGCTGAATATAAAGGTAAAATTGATACAAAAGATTTTGGAAACTTTTTAGTTAATTTAGCAACTGAATATAACGATGCTTTACTTGTTGTGGAAAACTCAAATATCGGATGGGCTTGTATTCAACAATGTATAGATAGGCAGTACAAAAATTTATTCTATATGAGTAAGGATTTGAAGTATGTGGATGTTGAACATCAAATGAGAAACAAATATAGAGCAGATGAAAGGGGTATGGTGGCAGGATTTTCAACTACATCTAAAACAAGACCACTTATTATTTCAAAATTAGACGAATATTTCAGAGAAAAATCAGTAACTATTCGTTCAAACCGATTAATTGATGAATTATTTACATTTATATTTGTGAATGGTAGAGCGGAGGCTATGAAAAGCTATAATGATGACTTGACAATGGCATTTAGTATTGGGTTGTGGGTAAGAGATACTGCACTTCGTTTAAGACAAGAAGGTATTGATTTGACTAAAAGAGCAATCGGAGGTATTTCATCTAATACTCAGCATGCTGGTGTATATGGTCCATCCGATAGAGATGATAACCCTTGGAAGATGAGAATTGGAGATGATTTTGAAGACCTATCGCAATGGTTATAAAATGTAGGGTTTTGATAAATACTGATATTTATGGTATATGTCAAAATAAAAGGAGAACAAAATGATTAAATTAACTAATATCCTAAAAGAAGATGAATACATAGATAAAGCGTATTCAAAAGGTGATACTCCGGCGGATAACCCAATTGATGACTACGATGAGCTTGATGTAGAGCAAGAAGATATGGATGATTTTATCCAATATCTTAAATCTTATCAAACATCATTAGATGAAGCAAATTGTGGTTGCGTGTACGAAGCCGAATATCAGGGTAGAGAGGTAAAGTTGGGTAAACCAATGGCAGGTGATGTAAAGAAATTTAAGGTATATGTAAAAAACCCTAAGACTGGTAAAGTTATTAAAGTAAACTTCGGTCAGAAGGGAGTTAAAATTAAAAAGAATAACCCTGGCAGGAGAGCAAACTTTAGAGCTAGACACAATTGTGACAATCCTGGTCCAAGAACAAAAGCAAGATATTGGTCTTGTAGAAAATGGTAAAATAAATTATGGCAGAACAATTCCAAGACGATAGAAGTTTTTTTGGGAGACTTAAAAAACTATTTTCAACAAACGCAATCGTTACCGTTGATAAAGATGGTAAGCGTAGAGTAGTTGATGTTGAAGATAGACAAATGAATACTAACTTTGTTAATCTAAGAGATAGATACACAAAGCTCCAAAGGTCTTATTTCGAAACACATCAGGGTGCACAATCAATGGCATACCATCAAGTTCGTAGAGAACTTTTTAGAGATTATGATGCTATGGATATGGACCCAATTATAGGTTCAGCATTAGACATATATGCAGATGAATCCACAACGAAGAACGAATATGGTGATGTTCTTCAAATCAAATCAACAAATGAGAATGTAAGAGAAATGCTTCACAACTTATTCTATGATATAATGAATGTGGAGTTTAACCTATGGCCTTGGATTAGAAACTTAGTAAAATATGGTGATGCTTTCTTAGCATTAGAGATTATGCCTGGTAAAGGTATCATTAACGTAGCACCACATTCAACCTATAACGTAGAAAGATTAGAAGGTACTGACCCAAACAATCCTGATTATGTTAAGTATAAGGTAGAATTGGATAGATTTGGTAAGAAGGAGTATGAGCAATACGAAATGGCTCACTTCCGTATGTTATCAGATACTAACTTCCTTCCTTATGGTAAATCAATGATTGAAGGTGCTAGAAGAATTTGGAAACAATTATCTCTTATGGAAGATGCGATGTTAATCCATCGTATTATGAGAGCACCTGAAAAGAGAGTATTCAAAATAGACATAGGTAACATCCCACCACAAGAAGTGGATAACTATATGCAGAAGATTATTAACAAAATGAAGAAAACTCCATTTGTTGATAAAAATACTGGTGATTACAACTTAAAATACAACATCCAAAATCTTACTGAAGACTTTTTCTTACCAGTTCGTGGTAGTGATAGTGGTACTAATATTGAAAACCTACAAGGTTTAGAATATGCAGCAATTGAGGATATTGATTATTTAAAAAATAAATTATTTGCAGCTCTAAGAGTTCCAAAGGCTTACTTATCATATGATGAGAATGTTAATGGTAAAGCTACATTGGCTGCAGAAGATGTTCGTTTTGCAAGAACCATTGAAAGAATCCAACGTACAGTTGTTAGTGAATTAGCAAAGATTGCAGTAGTTCACTTAGCAGCAAATGGTATTGAGGATTCAGAAATGACAAACTTTGAATTAACTTTGACAAACGCTTCTACAATTTATGAGCAAGAAAAGGTTAATTTGTGGTCTGAAAAGGTTAGATTAGCATCGGATGTTAAAGCACTTAATATGCTATCATCCGATTGGGCTTATCATAATGTATTTGGATTATCACAGGATGAGATAGATATCGAGAGAGCTAAAGTAATCTTAGACCTTAAAGATAGATTCAGACATACATCTATTGAACAACAAGGACAGGACCCAGCTAATCCACCACAACAACAAAATGTTGAGGAAGAAATTCAAAAATTAAAAACTGAAATAGAATTGAATAGGAGTGTTGGTAGACCGAGAGAAGGAAACACTTATGGTAAAGATAAGCATCCATATGGTAGAGACCCATTGGGAGATGCAGAAAATCATAAGGAAAGAAAGAGAGATGATAGAACTTTAAACACAAACGCTAAAAAATTGGCACGAGAATATATAAATGGGATTTCATCAAAAAAGAAGGTTTTAAACGAAAAATCGGGTATGCTCGATGAGAAAAACCTGTTGGATGATACTAAAATTTAATAAAGAAAAATTTGTTTATATTTATATGTGTTAGTTTATAGGGTAGAATAAATATAGGGTAAGTAAATGAAAAAAATTAAACACTCAAAGTTTAAGAATACTGGAGTGTTATTTGAGCTTTTGGTAAGACAAATAACGCTTGAAATTCTTAATGGCGATAAATCTGAAAACGCAAAGAAAATTGTAGCAGAATTCTTTGCTCCTAATACGGAGTTGAATAAAGAATTGAGATTATACGATATCTTATTGAAAGAAAAGTATAATTCGGAAACAAAAGCTGATAAATTAGTGGAAACTGTTTGTGATGCTCATGCTAAATTAAATCAAATATCACTTTCCAAAGAAAAGTATAGTTTAATTAAAGAAATTTCTTCTAAGTTTAATATTGAAGAATTCCTTTCTTCTCCTATTTCTAACTATAAAGTACTAGCATCTATATATAAAGTATTTGAATCTAAAAGAGCAAGTGGATATGATATCAAAGATATCTTTAATTCTAAAATTACCTTAATAGAAAATATTACCTCCAAGCCAGCTCAACAAATTCAACCAGCTGAAGATAAAAAGTTGATTGAATCCTATAAACAACAAGACAAAGACCTTAGACTACTTACCTATAAGATTCTAGTAGAAACTTTCAACAAAAAATATACAAATCTTGATGATTCTCAGAAGAACCTGTTGAAAGAATATATAAACAACATTTCTAATACCACCAAATTTAAAGATTACGTTGCAATTGAATTGCCAAAAATAATTTCTGAATTAAATGGTATTAAAGCAAAATTAAAAGATAAAGTTACGCAAATTAAATTATCAGAAACTATTTCCGTTTTAGAAAAAATGAAAATTGGAAAGACTGTATCTGATTCTCAAGTTTCATCAATTATGCTTTCTTATGAACTAATTAAGGAACTTAAATCTAAAGTAAAATAATGGAAGCAAGATTAAAAGAAGCAATCCGTAAATACATTAGAGAGAAAAACATTCAAAAAACTTTGGATGAAATGTCAGTAACGGGTAATGTTGCAGGGTATAACACACCAGCTGCATTTACAAAACCTGGTTCTGAAAAGAAAAAGAACAAAAGATTAGCTAGTGTAACTGGTGGTACAATTGTAAAAGAGGGAGAAAAAGATTGGGCATTGGGTGATATACCTGCTAGTAAAGATGAAGCCCTTCCAATGAAACCAACCGCATCTAAAAAAGATATAGATGGTGGAAAGATAGCTGATATTAGTGGAATGATTGTTGCAGAAAATCGTTGGTTGGAATTAAAAAGAGAAGAATCTTCACCAAAAGCAAAAGTTGGTAGAGGAGTTTCTAATATACAAAAACAACTTTCTGAAATAGAGAAGTTTGTAAATTGGTATTCTAAAATTAAGACTGAAAACGGACTTAAAAAAGAAGATTACTGGAAAAGAACAAACGCATCTTTATATAAAATCAGAGAAAGGTTAATGGGAATAACTGAAAAATTAAGAACATTATAATATGCCAGCAGTATCAAAAGCACAGCAAAAATTTATGGGAATGGTTCATGCAGTACAAAAAGGAGACATGGAAGCACCATCTAAAGAAGTTGAAAAAGCTGCAGATTCAATGTCGAAAAAAGATGCTAAAGATTTTGCATCAACTAAACACAAAGGACTACCTATGCACAAAGAAACTATATCAAAAGAAAGATTAAAAGAATTGGTAAGAGAAGTAATGAAAGAAGAATCTGAATATCAGGCTTTTTTCAAAAAGGCTTTAGAAAAAGCTGGTAAAGGAATCAATGATATGTCTGATGAAGAAAAGAAAGAATTCTTTAATAAGATTGATTCTGCATGGAATAACAAAGGTGAAAAGAATGAAGACCTTAAAGGTGACCAGCATAAGTTAGATGTAGATGGTGATGGTGATATTGAAGGTGATGATTTGGCAGATTTGAGAGCTGGTAAAACAAATGAAGATATCTCAACTGAATTACCAAAAGCTCAAATTCCATCAAGTGTTAAGCAAAGATTAGGTATTGCAATAGATAAGATTAAAGATGCAAAGCTAAATAATGTTCAAAAACTTCAATTAATTGCTCAAGTTGTAGATGCAATTGGTGTTGACAAAAACCAATTGGCTATGATGGCTAGTAAGATTAGAAGTAAAATGGAATCAACAAAGAAATAATATGAAATCACTTTTAATTGAAACACACCTATTTGAAGGTAAAATAAAAGAAGATGATGGTGGTAGAACCTTGGTAAAAGGTGTTCTTCAAAGAGCTGGTGCGGAAAACCAAAATGGTAGAGTATATCCAAAACCAATTTTAGAAAGAGAAGCTAAAAAATATTTAACATTCATCAAAGAGCGTAGAGCTTTAGGTGAGTTAGACCACCCAGATTCAACTGTTATCAATTTAAAGAACGTTTCCCACAATATCAGAGAAATTTGGTGGGAAGGTGATGACCTTTGTGGTACTGTAGAAATCTTAGGTACTCCATCTGGTAATATCTTAAAAGAGTTATTAAAAGCTGGTATCCTATTAGGTATTTCATCAAGAGGTATGGGTTCAACCAGACCTATGAGCGGAAACAAAGTAGAGGTACAAGAAGATTTTGAATTGATTGGTTGGGATTTTGTTTCTAACCCATCTACACATGGTGCATTTATGGTCCCAATGAATGAGTCTGTAAATCCACTAAAACAAATTGGTACTGATGTATGTGGTGATTACTGCAAAGCACAGGATTTAATGAGAGAAATTATAACTGAAATAGCATAAAATGAGCAAGAATTTTGATATATACAGCTACGTTCATAACAACAAATTCAAATTGAAAGTTGAAGAACCTAAGCATGTAACTAAAGTAGCTAAAGGATACAATGATATTCGTAAAACCGCTTTAACTGAAGTAAAGATTAAAGATGGTAAATTTTCTATTAAAGAGAATTTGCAAGATTCTGATAGAAAATTATCTTTAGAAGTTAAAAAGCACTTCTTAGAAATCATTTCAACTTATAACACTTTCCAAGACCAAATGAAACGTAATTCCGATATGACTGAAGTTGCGGAAACATTAGGTGGAATTGTTGAAGCTGCAAAAGAATTATCACTTAGAGAAGCTAACGATTGGTTTGATGCTCAAACTGTAAAAAGAAATATGAGTGAGTTGGATAAGTTGGGTAAGCAATTTGATAAATTTGCTGTTGAAGCAAAGGCAATGGATGAAAGATTACATGCTCTATATGAAGATATGGGTCACATCCTAAATCGTTACTATGAAATCTCTGACATCCCAACTGATGTAATGAGAGAAAGACTTGCAATAAAAAAGAAATAATATATGATTCGTTTAACTGATTTAAGTGGTAATGGTTCTTTCACTATGGGTGGTAAGAAATTTGAATATGGTAAAGTTTATTCTAATCCGTATGCAACCGCATTTAAACCTGTAAATGAAGCAGAAGAATCTGAAGACCATGAAGTTTCTATGGCTCAAAATCAGTTGGATTCTATTATTAAATCTGCAACCGAATTAAAACAAAAAATGGGTGAAGAAGAAAAGCAGATACCTGCTTGGATTCAAGACCACATTACAAATTCAGAGAACTATATTTCTCAAGCCGCTTCTAACTATCATGAATATGGTGATTCAAATGAAATTAAATTTGATGAAATTAGAGTTTTATCTAAAGAAGAATTTCAAAACGAAGCAAGTGATATGGAGTTGGTTAAAAATATGGAAAAAACTATTAAGAATTTGCAGTACATGCTTACAAAAGCCAAACATCCTAAAGAAAAAGAAAACCTCAAAGCAAACATTGCAGCTAATATAGCAATTATGAATTGGTGGAAAAGTAGAGGTAAGGATGAATCTGTAAATGAAGCTGGTCCTTGTTGGAAAGGATATAAGCAAGTTGGTATGAAAAGTAAAGGTGGAAAGCAAGTTCCAAATTGTGTACCTGAATCAGTAATGAACGAAGCAAGAAGTGTTGGAGCTATACAAAAAGACTTCGCTAAAGTAACCTCAGCAATCGCATCTGAATTAGAAAAATACAAATCAGTTAAAGGTACTCCAAAAGCAAAACAATATATTGCTAATCTTAAAAAATTAGGAGCAGCAAAAGAAAAATTAGAAGCAGAATTGGATTATGTAGTTAGTAACATATACGCTGATGCTGAATTAGAAGAAGGTTGTGGTTGCAAATAATTCTAAAGATTTTTTTAGAATTTTACGTTTTCATTAAATTTTATATATTTATTCTTACAATAACACATTTCTATATGTGTTTTTTATTGGTAGTGAATACTCACCTTTTATGTGTAGTGACCAAATGCCAATCAAATAATTCTATTTAAGCTCAATATTTTTTAATAGCTTAAGCAATCCGAAATAATAAGGAAAAATGGCAAGTTCAAAACTTTTGAAAGAAGCTATCGCTGATGCTAAAGCTGTACGTGAAACTGCTATTGCTAATGCTAAAATCGCTCTAGAAGAAGCATTTACTCCAAGACTACAATCTATCCTTTCTAAGAAGCTACAAGCTGAAATGGAAGGCGAAGATGAAGTTGAAGATAAAGTTGAAGAAAACAACGATGTTTCTAGCGAAATTGGTGGTGGTGATAACAAACAACCAGCAGTAAAAGCTAACGATGCTGACACTGACCTTAGCGGAATCGCTAAGCAATCAGGAGAGCCAGGATCTGAAGTTGAAGACTATGATAAGGTAAAAGACCTTAACGAAGAAGAGTCTGAAGATGAAGATAAGGCTGAAATGAAAGAAGCTGAAGGTGATGACGAGCACGAAGAATCTATGAAAGAAGGCGAAGATGAAATGGACATGGATGACATGGACGATGAATCTGATGACGATGAATTAGATTTAGAAGCTATCATCAAAGAACTAGAAGCTCAAATCGCTGAAGAAGAAGGCGAAGAAGAAATGCCGGCTGAAGAGCCAGCAGTAGAAGGTGAAGAAGCACCGGTTGAAGAACCAGTAGCTGCTGAACCTGCAGTTGAAGCTGAAGAAGTTCCAACTGAAGAACCAACTCACGAAGAAGAAGAAATCGACTTAGATGAAATCTTACGTGAAATGGGATATGGTGATGACGAAGAAAAAGTTGAAGAAGCTGAAGAACCCGCACATGATGAAGAAAAAGAAAAACTTCAAGCTGAGTTAAAAGAAGCAATTTCTACAATCAAATCTTTGAAATCAACTATCAACGAAGTAAATTTGTTAAACGCAAAATTACTTTTCGCAAACAAATTGTTCCGTTCTTACAACTTAACTAACGAACAAAAAGTAAAAGTAGTTGAGAATTTAGACAGAACAACTTCTGTAAGAGAAGTTAAATTGGTTTACGCAACTTTAGCAGAAAGCATGAAGTTCACTGGTACTGAAAGAAAAGTAGCAGCTAAGAAGACAATGACCGAAGGTTTTGCTTCTAAGCCACAAGCTACAACAGCTCCAGCAAAAGAAATCATCGCTGAAAGCTCAAACGAATTAGCTAACCGCTTTAAGCAATTAGCTGGTATCGTAAAATAACAATCCATAAAAAAATAATAAAAAATGGCAAATTTTGATTTAGGAAAACTTATGGAAGGCAAAAACCCACAAGCGGTAATGTTGGCTGAAACTCGCCAATTGAAAAGCAAATGGGAAAAAACTGGTCTTCTTGAAGGTTTAAAAGACAGAGAGCAACACTCTATGGCAGTGTTGTTAGAGAACCAAGCTAAGCAATTGCTTGACGAGGCTACTCAAACTGGTACTTCAGCAGGTTCTGAAGAATGGTCTGGTGTTGCATTACCATTAGTAAGAAGAATCTTTGGTGAAATCTCTGCGAAAGAATTCGTTAGTGTTCAACCAATGAACTTACCTTCTGGTCTTGTATTCTTCTTGGATTTCAAATATGGTTCAGCACAAGGTGGTGAAGCTCAGTTCGGTGGTAAATCACTTTTCGGTGGTACTAACGTAACTGGTTCAGCTTCTAACTTCGGTAGAACTGATGCAGCTGTAAACGGTCTTTATGGTGAAGGTAGAAACGGATATTCTATCAACGATGCAAAAGTAACTGTAGCAGCTTCAAACATCACTTCAGCATCTGCAACATGGGCTGATTTAGGTTTTGATGCAGCATTATCTGCTTCTGTAGCAGCTAACAAAATTGTTAAATTAACAATTGCAAAATCTAACATTTCTTCTGTAGCTGATACTGAGAACGTTAGAACTTTCCAAGCTAAGAACGTTGCTTCTGTAGCAGCATTCAACAACACAAACACTACTTTAGGTCA